>Ga0268299_1000226_pt1 | contig 214464 bp, 175 predicted proteins | sample NOBtaG_FD_193484 | JGI IMG/M metagenome (GOLD analysis project Ga0268299, IMG submission 193484) | Activated sludge microbial communities from bioreactor in Nijmegen, Gelderland, Netherland - NOB reactor | ecosystem: Engineered > Bioreactor > Aerobic > Activated sludge | place: Netherlands... | reverse complement strand
TTCGCGATCCGCGTTTAAGTCAGAGATTTGCAGTTTCATGCGGTCACGCTAACGGCTTGAGCCGAAATCTGCAAATCTCTGTCCGGCAACAGCTTGGGGAGATTTACCCTATCGCAACAACTCTATTCCTTTGAAGCTCCAAAGGACTATAACGCGACGGTTTGGCTAAGTTCCGCCGCGAAGTGGGCCGAATACTAATCGCATGGTGGCCGGCTCATTTTAGGGCTGAGGCGGCGAACTGAGCAATCAATTCCCGCCTCACTTCTCAACCAAATCCTAAAAATTTCCGTGACCAATTCGCTCCCGCCAACCCGAATGACGGCTGGGGAGAGGTCTGTCTTTTTTTGAAAGGAGCAGCCATGTTGATGCGCGCGGCGACGATTTTGAGCTTGATGTTGGCGTTGACGAACGGTTCTTTGGGACAGCCCCAGCCAACGAATTTGAAGCCCGGCAGCGTGGAAGCGAAAGCACTGGCTTTCTTTGAGCAGGTCAAAGACGAGAGCTTTGACGATTATCTGCGGCGCATCCGGCTGCCGAAGGTTTCCGAGGCTCACAAGGCGGAAGTCCTGGCACACCTGTCCAGAGGCAAAGAGGTTGAGCTATCTGACGGCATGAAACACAAACTCGGCGCGCTTGAGCCGATTCTCCAATACCACGGACGCGATTCCGCCATCGAGATCAGAGTGATCGCCGCCAAGGAATTATTCGTCAGCTTGCAAGCACGCGCAGTCCTGCTCATATCCGAACCGGCTCTAAACTCGCTTCCGGTGGAAGAGCTTCAAGCCACGATTGCTCACGAATTGGGGCACGAATATTTCTGGGTCGAGTTCATGGAAGCTCGCCAGCAAAAGAAGCATGAATTGATGCGTGAAATCGAATTGCGCTGCGACGGCGTTACCGTGATCGCGCTGCAACGGCTGAAACTTGACCCGGCGAAACTGGTTTCGGCCATCAACAGAATGCGGATTTTCAATGCCAGAATTGCAATTACAGACCCGCTTTACCACCCCACGAACGAGCAGCGCGAGCGATTCATCCAGGCAATGAGCGCGTTGGCAAATCAAAGAGCCGGAACCTTGGCACAATCACCACACTAGGATATGTGCGAATCGGCCATCATCACTTCGGGACTTTGGCCCAGTCGCTCAAAAACTGATTGAGCACAATGTCGGTCATCGGGTGGTTGTACAGTTGATCCAGAATGTCGAATGCCGCAGTGCAAACATCGGCTCCGGCCAGCGCCGATTCCAGCACGTGCGTTGGATGGCGCATCGCAGCGGCGATGATCTGCGTATCAAAACCGTAGTTGGTGTTGATGGCTTTGATCTGTTCGACCAGTTCCATTCCGAAATGTCCGGCGGCATCCAGGCGACCAACAAACGGACTGACATAGGTCGCGCCTGCCTTTGCCGCCAGCAAGGCTTGCAACGGCGAAAAGGTGACGGTGACGTTGGTTTTGATGCCTTCGGCGGACAGCACCTTGACAGCTTTCAAGCCTTCCTTGATGAGCGGAATTTTGACGACGACGTTTTTATGAAGTTTGGCCAGTTCGCGGCCTTCGGCAATGATTTCCGGCGCGGTCAACGTGACGGTTTCCAGACTGACCGGACCATCCACGATGTCCAGAATCTCCGTGTAAATGTCCATCGGCTTGCGTCCGGCTTTGAACACGTGCGAAGGGTTGGTTGTCACGCCGTCAATGATGCCCCAGCTCCAGGCTTCGCGGATTTGATTTACGTCTGCGGTATCGAGAAAAAGTTTCATGAGTTCTCCTGAGGAGTAGTCGGGAGTCGGGAGACAGTAGTCGGCAGTTAGCAACCAGCGTCAGCAAAGCTCGCCCTCTGACTACCGAATACCGACTACCGACTCCTTGGCTTGTTGAAATTTGCAAAATACTTGGCTTCGCCGCCGTTCAAAATCGCCGCAACATCGCGGCAAACCGTCGTCACAACGCGGCGTTGCGCTTCGTGGGTTTGCGCGCCCATGTGCGGCAGCAAAATGACGTTGGTCAATTTGTCGAATTCGCTCGGCGCGGCGGGTTCTTGTTTGCGCACATCCAAAGCCGCACCCGCGATTCGATTTTCCTGCAAGACTCGCAACAGCGCGTCTTCCTGAACTACGCCGCCGCGCGCGGCATTCAGAAAATAGGCGCTCGATTTCATCTGCCCGAACTGTTCCGCGCCAAACATGCCGCGTGTTTCGTCATTTTCCGGCAGATGCAATGAAACGAAATCCGAATGCGAAAGCACTTCCGCCAAACTGGTCAGCCGAGCGCGAACTTCCATCGCGCGCAAACTTTCGGGATCAACGTAAGGATCATACGCCAGAATTTCCATTCCCAAGGCACGCGCTTTGGCTGCCGTCGAACTGCCGATGCGCCCCAAACCGACAATGCCGAGAGTTTTGCCCTGCAACTCGACGCCCATGTATTTCCAGCGATTCCAGCCGCCCTGTTTGGTGTCTGTGTCGGCATCGGGAATCATCCGCGCCAGACAAAGCATCAAGCCAATCGTCAATTCAGCCACCGAATTGGTGTTCTGCTCCGGCGTCCAACTGACAACGATTCCTGCGCGCGAAGCCGCATCCAAATCCACGTTGTCCATGCCTACGCCAGCACGAGCGATGACTTCCAGTCGCGTTCCGGCTTCGATGATGTCGCGCGTGATCTGCGTTTGGTTGCGGGCAATTAGCGCGCGAAAGTTCGGAATCATGGCCCGCAACCGATCCGGCTCTCTCCATAAATTCGGCTCGAAGACGGAATCAAATTGCTCGCGCAGTTTGTCCATCGCTTCGCCGATGATGTTTTCAGTGATTAAAACTTCAGGCATAAAACGTCATTCCCCGGCAACAGGCCGTTTCCGCGCGGCCAACAGCCAAAGCGCCGCCACACCCGCCGCGGGCATCAGCGCGGCAATGAAGAAAACCGGCTTGAAGGAAACCTTGTCCACCAGCCACCCGGTCAGTAGTGGAAAAAGCGTGCCGCTCAAACCACCGGCAATCCCGGTCAGCGCCGTCACGCGCGCGGTCGCTGAACCTGGGATGAGGTCGGTGATGGAGGCAAACATATTTGCCGACAACGCATAATGCCCCAGGTAAACCGCGCAAAGCGCCGCGCCCCAGATGACAGGCACGTTCGCCAGCACCACAACGACGCTCATCGCGCAGAGCGCCGCACCCGCCCACATCACGATTTTACGCGCGCTGATCACGCTGTAACCGCGCTTGATCAGCCAGCCTGCCGTCCATCCACCGCCGATGCTGCCTACGTCGCCGAAGATCGGCGGAAGCACGGCGACGAAGCCAATGGCCGCCAACGTCAACCCGCGCGAACGGTAGAGATATTCCGGCAGCCAGAAGAGATAAAACTGAATCACCGGCCCAACCAGCAAACGGCACAGCATCAGCCCCCAGGTCTGCGGCAACCGCAACAGTTCCAGACTGGTCGGCGCTTGGCCGGTTTCTTCCTCCCGGCCTTCGTTGATGTAATCGCGCTCGGCGGCGGTCAATTGCGGGTGTTGTTCGGGCGCGCGGTAATAACTGTGCCAAAAGAAAACCCAAAGCATGCCGATCAGACTGGGAATCAGAAAGGCAGCTTGCCAGCCCAGCCGCAGCGTGATCAGGACGACCAGCGGCGGAGTAATCATCCCCGCAATCAACGAAGCGCCATTGAAAATGCCAATCGCAAACGCGCGCTCTTTCGGCGGGAACCATTGACCGACGACTTTGACGCCGCCCGAATAGTTGCCGCATTCGCCCGTTCCCATCCAGAAACGCAGCGCGCTGAAATGCCACTTTGACATTCCGACGGCGTGCAGCGCGTTCGCAATTGACCACCAGATGACAGCGAACGACAGCCCGAAGCGCGGTCCCCGGCGATCCATCAACCAGCCCATCGGAAATTCGCCAATCATCATCCCAAAGACGAACGACGAAACGATGAAGCCGTAATCCTGATTCGTCAGCTTGAACGTGTCGCGCAGAACCGGAGCAACGAACGAAAGCGTCAGCCGGTCAACGAAGTTGATGACCGTGACAAAAAAGAGCAAGCCCAGAATCCACCAGCGCACCTGCCGGTGAAGCGGCGGCATCACCTGAACTACCCCGGATTGAGATGATTGTTCAATTGCTTGAGCCATTCATTTTCTCCACGAAGCCTCACGAAGGATCACGAAGGAAGATGTCAGACTTCGTGCTTCTTCGTGTGGCTTCGTGGATGGAACAGAGTTTTGCTAGCGCGCCTCTTTCAGCCCGTAAGCTTCCAGGTATTTGACGCCAGTGCCGGTGTTGAACAGCGCCGTGCGTTCGTTCGCCGCCACTTGCCCGGATGCCAACAATTTTTTCAAAGCCGAAAAACATGCTGCGCCTTCGGGCGCGCAGAAGATGCCTTCCGCCGCGCCGACGACTTTGGTGTCGGCGATCATTTCTTCGTCGGTGACGGCAACGGCTCCGCCGCCGCTTCGGCGCAAAATGTCCAACATGATGAAATCGCCAATCGCGCGCGGCACTCGCAAACCCGAAGCCGCCGTGTGCGCGTTTTCAAATTCCGGAGCTTCGTCCCAACCGTTTTCAAAAGCGCGAACAATGGGCGCGCAACCGGCGGCTTGCACGCTGAACATGCGCGGACGCTTTGACCCAATCCAGCCCATCGTTTCCATTTCGTCAAAAGCTTTCCACATCCCGACCAAACCCGTTCCGCCGCCGGTTGGGTACAGAATCACGTCGGGCAATTCCCAGCCGAACTGTTCGGCCAGTTCATAACCCATCGTTTTTTTGCCTTCTATTCGGTATGGCTCTTTCAGCGTCGAAACATCGAACCAGCCTTCGGCTTCTTTGCGTTTGGCGATTTCCGCGCCGCAATCGGTAATCAAGCCGTCAATCAAAGTGACGTGCGCGCCAAGTTGCTGGCATTCGATGCGATTGGCTGCCGGTGTGTCGCGCGGCATGAAGACGTAAGCTTCCAAACCCGCCGCAGCCGCATACGCCGACATCGCTCCGCCTGCATTGCCCGCCGTGGGAATGGCGACTTTTTTGACGCCCAATTCTTTGGCCATCGAAATGGCGGCAGTTTGTCCACGCGCTTTGAACGAACCGGTCGGATTTGCGCCTTCGTCCTTGATGTAAAGCTCAGTCATTCCCAACAGCGCGCCCAGTCGTCGAGCGTGCGGCAGCGGCGTCCAGCCTTCGCCCAGCGTGACAATGTTTTCGTCGCTGACAACAGGCATCACTTCGCGGTAACGCCAGAGCGAAGAAACACGATCTTTCAAACTGTCTTTGGTCAGCGTCTCAGCCGCTCGCCTCAAGTCATAACGAACGAGCAGGGGTTTGCCCGCCTCGGAAAGGTTATAGATTTTGTTGGGTTCGTAGATTTTGCCCGTCTTCGAGCATTCCAGGTGAGTAACGTACATGGTTTTATTGAGTAAAAGTCCGTGATCTTAAAAAGAAGAAGTTGGATGAACGATCCGCAGGAAGGGGTCACGAGTGATCGCCAAACCGGCTCAGGTAAAGTTCACCGATATAATCAATCAGGCAGAGTTGCACGCGGTCGAGAAAACCATGACGGCCAAGCACGTTGCGAGTGATCGCTTCGTCTTCGGCAAAGTATGCTATTACATCGAAATCATATTCTTGGACAGAAAGCGTTACGCCATGTCCATAAGCGATGAAAAAGCCGGTTGCCGTGCCGATTCGTTGCCGATGGCCTCTTTCAATATCCAGCCCAAGCTCTATACCGTATTGCCTTTCAAAAACACAAAAACTGGAACCGCAATCAAGTTTGGCCTCCACATCTAAAACGGTGTCGCCAAGTTTAAGCCTGGTTGGAACTGTGATTCCCGATTTGCCGATGTCGTATTTAATGATTTTTTCAAACGCGAGCGAATACGACATTTCACCAACCTCCAAATGGCGGCTCGTCTTCCGCTTCTATGCGCACAAAGAACGGACGATAAGCATTTGTTTGAGCTACCAATTGGAACAGCTCCTTCAAACTGGGAGCTGACGCAACAAGTTGATTGCCACTTAGCGCCACGTATTGGCCAGCATATTCATCACGATGTTTTCTCAGCCAGGCATATTCCAATTGGCGATCAGGATCAGGCTCGCCTGTCGGCGGTGACACATTCGCATCATGGTGACGACCGTTCGTCTCCTCGTCCGCCTGACTTTTTGTTTCCCTATCGCGTTTAAGCTGCTCGATCAGAAAAGCAGTTAGCTTCTGTTTTTCATCGAAAGTCAGTGCGGCAAGTTGTTCCTGTACAATCTGTAGCCTGTCATTGACCATAACAAACCTCCTTAAGATCGAACGACCTGAACAATTATCGCCCTCCACCAAACGGTCGGCAATCAAGTCGTGATCGAGTCGCCTTTGCCAGCCATGAAGTCTTTGTTTTTATCGCCGACCCAGTATCGCGCGCCAGCGATGCACCAGATGAATTCCAGCGGCGATTCCTGAGAAAAGACCGGGTGGTAATTCATCATGGGAATCGTCACCAGATCGCCTTCATTGACCGAAGTCACGAAGCAGAGTTTTTCCGGCGATTCGTAAACTTCCATCGCGCCATGTCCCTTGATGAATATGTAGGTTTCTTCCTGGTCGGTGTGATTGTGCGGCGGCCACGAACGTTGATAGGGTTGAAAGAATGTATAGCCCGCGATGAGTTTGTCGGCGGCTTCGGGCACGTCGAACATCATGAAAACGTCTTTGCCTGCCAGATGGCGAATGCGGTCTTCGCGTTTGGAGTATTCGGCAAAACTGGAATGATGCACCGGATGCACGTTTTCCGCCGTCGCCGAACATTCAATCACTCGAGCAGGTTCGGAATTTGAGATTTGAGATTTGAGATTTGAGATTTGAAACTCGGCTCCGAGCGGAATGTACAGAGTGTCGTAAGGCGCAAGCGAATAAGTCTTGCCACCAACGTTGACTTCGACGCTGCCTTTCCACATGAACAACAATGTTTCGTCGTTCGCTTTCCTCAAGATTTCGGTCTTCGTGCCTGATTCCAGCGAGTATTCACCACAACTCAGCCATTCCAGTTTTGCGGTGTCTGGCGAAAAGCGCGGTGTGTAAGTTGCGCCAGGAGTAACGGCCTTGAACAAAGTTCCGGGTTTGACGGAATCGCTTTGATGAATCGGGGCAGCAATAGTTGATGGTTGAACTGCCAGTTTTACAGAAGCGCTCATATTGATGGTAATCGGTAAACAGCAGTCGGGAGTCAGTAGTCGGCAATCGGCAGAAACTACCGACTACTGACTCCCGACTCCCGACTACTCGGTTAGTAAGACAGCCGCAAACCAAACTGCATCTGGCGCATGGTGGCCAGTTGGAAGATGTTGGTGATGCGGCCAGCCGTTCCCGGACAATCAACGCAGGCGTTCGGATTGGCCAGATTGACCTTGTTCGGCACGTTGAACATTTCGGCGCGGAATTGCGCTTTGAAACGTTCGGTGACGTTGAACGTTTTTTGCAGCGACATATCGAATTGCTGGAAGCTGGGTCCCAGCAAACGATTGCGTCCGACGTTGCCGAAAGTTCCGCGTTGCGGGCGACGCCACGGGCCAATCGTCTGGCCATTGGTCGTCAACGGAGTGATAGTCGAACCGCCCTGCGCCGTCGTGATGAACCATTCATTGGCAGTAGGATTATCCGGCTTCCAATTGCCGACCAGGTCGGGACGACACCAACCCGTATCGCGGTCGGCGTTGCAATCGCGATAACTGGGCGTGAACGGCAATCCGCTCTGCCACGAATAAATCACGTTCATCTGCCAGCCACCCAGAACGGTATCCATTGCCTTGCCTGCGCCGCTCAGGAATTTGCGGCCTTTGCCGAACGGCAACTCCATCACACTTGCCAGTGTGTAAACGTGGCTGCGATGGTTGTCGTTCGGGCCGTAAGCCTGGGTGGCGTCAATGTTGTAATAGGTGTTGGTGTAATGGAACGACCGCGACCAGACGTAATGCGTCAGCAGCGAATAACCAGTGGAGAAACGCTTCTCGGCCTTCAACTGCATCGAATGGAAATTGTTGCTGGCGTCAGAACCGTAATAGCGGAAGTTCTGCGTCCAGCCGAATTTGTTGAAGAACGGTTTGCGCTGATTGGTCGTCAGCGTGGGATAACCGACCAGCGTCGCCTGGTTGAAATCGTAATCGCCGCCGAAACCAGCGAACACGTGTGTGCCCTTGGTTCCGACGTAAGCGGCTTCGACCGCGATGTCGCCGATGGTCTGGCGTTGCAAAGTCACGTTCCAGCTATCGGTCGTTGGCAATCGCACCCGGTCGGGCAGAATGAACGCCGTCACGCCGTTGGGCAGAATCGGGCGGCCATTCGGGCCTTTGGGTTGACTGTTGAGAATCGTCGCCGGATCGAGCGCCTGTGGGCCTTGCGCCAGATTGAACACCGCGTCGAAATTGCGCGCCGGTTGATTGGACTGAATGCCCAACACCGGCAGATTCTGCGTCACGTTGTGACCGAACACCGAACCAAACACGCCGATGTCGAAACCGCGTCCGTAACCGAGTCGCAGTACGGTTTTGTCGCCGAGCTTGTAGGCGATGCCGATGCGCGGCGCAAACAGGTTGTTCGCTGGTTGCTGGTTCAAATCCAGCCCGACGCCTTGCGTGCCAGCGACCAGCACTTCGCCGGTTTTGATGTCAACGAAACCGCCTTTGCCTGCGCCGGTCACGGTCTGCGGACGATAGTTTTCATAACGCAATCCGTAATTGATGGTCAGGTTGCGCGTCGTTCGCCAGTTGTCCTGCACATAAGTGAAATAACGATTCTGGCGTTCTTCGGCGTCGGTGATCGTGCTGACGTAACGTTCAAACACGCTGACATCGCCCAACAGGAACGAAGCCAACGCCGAACCTCCGCCGCTGGCTCCCTGCGTGCGCGCGGCGTTGAATTGCAATTCGCCCGCGCGGTGACGATCGGACGGAATGCGCAGATTTTTGGCATACCGGTAATCAATGCCGAAGCGGAAGGAATGGTTGCCGATTTCCTTCGACCAGTTGTTGACGAACTGGAATGCGCGTTCGTTCTGGCGCAGCGGGCAATTACAGCGAGCGAATTGCAGCGCGTAGCCGAAATTGAACTGGTTGCCGCCGTTGCCGCCGGGGCCGTAACCGTTCAGCAGGAAAGCAGGCATGCCGCCCGTGAACGAATCGTTGTTCAAACCGGGAATGCCTGCGTCTTTGGCCGGAGTGGTTTCGCCCGCGCCCGGATCAACGTTGACGCGATAACGGAACCAGCCGAAGCGAAAGTCTGTTCGCAGGGTCGGGCTGAGCGAATAATTGAAACCCGAAGCGATGCTCTGATTGCGCGTGCGCGAAATGCCCGCGAAAGGAGCCTGTTCGTCAAATCCACGTCCGCCCGCGGCGAAACCGAAAATGCCAGGGCTGTCCAGACGATAATCGGCGAAGCTGTAACGACCGAAGAGTTGCAACTGCTGGCTGTAGAAATAATCCCAGCGTGTGTTGGTGATGTCTTCGTTGAATTTGATCGCGCCTGAGCCGACGTAATTGGGTTGATCTCGCAACACGCCGTCAATGTTCGGCAGCGGAATCAGTTTCAACAGGTTCTGCGCCTGAGCCGAGAGCCTGTTCGCCGGAATCTTGTTGTCTGGAAATTGCGTGCGAGCCGCCGGAGTATCGCCGCTGGCCGGATCGAAAATGTTCAATCCCAAACCGCTCAAATCGCCAGAGCGTTCGGCAGCCGACGGAACGCGCAACAACGCCGAACCGCCAGTGTTGCGCCGCGTGCCCTGGTAATCGCCAAACCAGAACAACTTGTCGGCGATGATCTTGCCGCTGGCCGCTCCGCCAAACTGGTTGTATTGCGTCACCGGAATGTAACGGTCGCTGCCGCGAATGGGGTTGAACTGCGTGAACGGATTGCGCGCGTTCAACACGCCGTTGCGCAGAAAGTTGAATCCGACGGCATGAAAATCGTTCGTGCCGGATTTGGTCTGCACGCTGATGACTCCTGCCGTCGCGCCGAATTCCGCGTCGTAAGCCGCCGTGGTGATCTTCGCTTCCGACAACGATTCCAGCGTCGGATTGATGACGATCAAACTCAACAGCGCGTCGCGGTTGTCGGTGCCGTCCAGCAACTGCGTCGTTCCGGCAAAGCTTTGGCCGTTGACCACTTTTCGGAAAGAACCTTGCGGGTCTTCGGACGAAGCCGTTTGAGAAGTCGTCGCCTGCACGCCCGGCGTCAGCAATTCAAATTGCGAAAAGCGACGGTTGATGAGCGGCAAATTGGTGACGGTCTTTTCGGTAAAAGTCACCGCCACGTCGGCGCGTTCTGTTTTCAGAAGCGGAGTTTCCGCGCTGATTTCGACGACCTGGGATACATCGCCGACCTGAAGTTTCAAATCCGCCCGCGATTCCTGGTCAACCGAAACGATGACGGTTTGCACAGCGGCCTTGAACCCTGCGGCTTCGATTCGCACGGTGTAGGTTCCGGCGATCAACCCGCGCTGTGTGAAATTGCCGTCCTGATTGGTAACAGCGCTCACCGATACCTGTCGCTGCGTATCGGTGATGGTTATTCTGGCGCCGGCAACGGCTGCACCTTGCGGGTCAGTGGCCGTGCCGACAATCGTGCCGTACACTGCTTGTCCGTAGGCCGTTGCCTGAACTAGCAGCGCAAAAGTGGCGACAAAAACCGACGCCAACATTTTTCGCATCATTTGTAGCCTCCTTGTGGGTTTCTCAAAAAATATCGAGAAAGTGGTTGGATGACGAATCAGTGAAGCAATAAAAATTTTCCCCACAAAGACACACGAAGCGCCACGAAGAAAACCAGGCTTTTGTTTCCCGCTTCGTGTTTCTTCGTGTGGCTTCGTGGGAAAAGAAATTTGAAAACAACACTGGTTCAGACTTCGTTGAATTCGGGTTGATATCGAACGATCCCAGCAAAACCCGCCAACGAGCCTTTTTCTAACTCCAAGGCCATAAATACTTCATCGCGGACATCGTACTCACTTTTGACACCAAACCGGCTGGCCGGAACAAATCCGAAACGCGGATAAAATTCAGGATGTCCCAACACAACCGCAAACGGATACACAGTTTGACGGCACTGTTTCAAACCTTCTTCGACCAGTCTGGAGCCAATGCCTTCGTTCTGTCGTTCGGGTGAAACCGCCATCGGAGCCAGTCCAATTCCTGTCAGTTGACCTTCCAGAGTGACTTCGCTGAACAGAATGTGACCAATGACGCGGCCATTGTCTTCGGCCACCAGCGATATTTTCGCCTTGCCGTTTCTACGCAGCGCATCCACCAGATTCGCTTCCGCCGCCCGGCCAAAGGCCTGCTGCACGACGTGGTGAATCATGGCTGTGTCTTCAGGTTGTTCAGGGCGAATGACTATCATTGTTCAGACCTTTTGAACTCAATTGATCGGCTAGAATTCGCTTCGTTATGAATACAACCATTGCCATCATCTCTGCCGTTGTCGCCGTCGTCACACTGGTCTTTGCCATTTTCGCAGCGTCCTGGCTGAACCAGCGCGCGACTGAAAAACTTTTGGAGCAAATGGAAAAGCGATTCGACTCACGATTCGACGGTTTGCAGAACGAATTGCGCTCTGAGGTCAAAAGACTCGACCAGAAAATAGATTCCATTGGCGAACGACTCTCCAGAATTGAGCGTCAGCTTGAAGCCATCTTCAAACCGATATTGCCGCCTCGTCAGAGCTAAACATCTTCAATGATATTCATTCCCGTGGTGTCGAACTTCATGCGTCGTTTCTTCCAATAAGCCGCCTTCGCCAGATGCACCGGGTTGCAGGCTTCAACGCCAATTTGAATATCGGCGCTCGGACGTTTGCCGTTTTTCACGGCTTCAATGAAATTCGTTGCGTGGGCTATTTCCAGGTTTCCTTCCGCCTTAACGATTTGCGCGTCGCCCTTGTTCGGAGTGAAAACGTATTCGGCGCGCGTCAGTTCCAGCGAACCTTCCGTGCCTTGAAAAAAGACTCCCGGACGTTCATTGCGAATCGGCAGCACAGAAGATTCAAAGGTCAGATTCCATTTGCCGTTGTTTCCGCCCGCGTACTGAATCACAGCATTGACCGTATCGGGATTCACGCGGCCATCTTTCATCTGGTAAATGCCGCCCGTCGCCACGGCGTTCAGTGGACGCGATTCGTTCATCATCCACTGCGCCACATCCGCCCAATGCGTCAGAATGTCCGCCAGCAAACCTCCGCCGTAATCCGGGAAATAGCGCCACGAATCGTAACGAATCCAGTCGTAAGCCACTTTCGGCGCTGGGCCCAGAAAGCGTTCCCAATCCAGCCCTGCGGGTTTCGGCTGCGGTTCAATCTTTCGCCGCTGCCAGGGGAAGTCATGCCAGACGGCGCGCGCGAAAACGACTTTGCCAAGCTTTCCTTTGTCGAAAATTTCTTCTTTGGCGCGAGCGTAATGCGCGCCGCTGCGTTGTTGAGTGCCGGTCTGAATGACGACTTTGTTGAACTGCCTGGCGGTGGCAATGAACTTCGCGCCCTCTTCAAAATTATGCGAAGTCGGTTTTTCCAGGTAAACGTGCTTTCCGGCTTTCAGGCAGGCGAGCGTTTGCGTCAGATGCAGATGATCCGGCGAACCGATCAACACGGCATCCACATCGTTTCGGCTCAGGGCGTCTTCGATGGCGACGACTTCCGGCGGTTTGACGCCCAGAAAATCGCGCGCGCGTCCTCGTTGCGCGTCGTAAACGTCAGCGATGCAACGCAACTCCGCTCGCCCCGTAGCCAAAAACGCTTTCATCACCTCGCGTCCGCGCCGTCCGCTGCCGACCAGCGTCATTCCCAATCGGTCGTTCGCTCCGACGACGCGCGAATACGAAGCGGCAGTCAAAACCGCTGCGCTTGAACCAGTTAAAAACTCTCTTCGCTTCATCGCTAAAACCTGTCGAAGAATGCGTTCAGAGTACCGCCTTCAGGCGGAAAGGGCGCGAAGCGCACAAGCCAGCTAAAGCTGGTACTCTGAACGCTGTCATTCGGAAAGCGCTCGAAGCGCACAAGCCAGCTAAAGCTGATACTCTGAACGCTGTCATTTTCCGAAAACCTGTTTCATCGTTTGCCGAGCCGGAGCGACGGCCTTTTCACCGGGCTTTTCGCCGCTCAGCCGCTCTTCTTCGTTGATTGCCCAACCCATCCATTTTGCTTTTTTGATCGCAGCGGCCAAGTCACGAATTGGAAATTCCCCTTGTCCGAGAGGAACCTGTTCGCCGTTTTTGAAATCGCGCAGATGCATGCCGACTATGCGTTTGTGATGTCTGGCAAAAAACTCCGGCACATTGGCTTTGGCATAAAACGCCCAGCCAAAATCGTGCAGGAAATTCACCAGTGCCGGATCGGTGTGCGCGTACAAACCTTCGATTTCCAAACCTCCGGCTTCAAATTCAGGGCCGTGATTGTGATAAGCCAGCCCGATTCCTTTCGACCGGCAATACTTCCCTGCAGCATTCAAACCGTCGGCTTTGCGTTTCAAAACATCCGCAGCGACTTTGCCGTCTCGGATCAACCCTCCGCCGCTCAAGATCAAACGTTCGACTCCGAGCGAAGCCGCGCCATCTGTGATCTTCTGAATCAACTCCATCGGCGCAACCTGCGTCTGTTCGTCATACTTGTCCAAAAAGATGTGACAGCCCAGAAACTTCAACCCCGTGGCTTCTATCTGTTTTCGCGCGGCGACGGAGTTGCTGAATTGCCCCTGCACGTTGCGAAAACCGGTCTCGAAACCGTCGTAGCCCAGAGATTTCAATTGTCGCAGCACATCGAGCAGGCTGTTGAAGCTGGCCGGATCAATCCGCCAGGCGTTGGTCTGGCAACCGAGTTTGACTCCACCATCGTTGTAGGCGGATTTGGGAGCGGCAGAGAGCAACGCTGCCGCCGAAGCCACAACCATCGGCGCGGTAAAAAATTCGCGGCGTGAAATCATCGCGTTTCCTGTCCAGGTCAAAGAAAGTGATTGTCAGATGGGTTCCGGTGGACGAAATTGGTTTACCGGTAAACTTAGCGCGGCGCGAAATAGACCACAGGCGGTAAAAACCTGTCAAGATGATTTATCGCGCTTTTCGCCAAGAGATTCACGCAGCTTCAATTCAACCGGCAGAATCAGACTTTGCGCTTCGCTGAATTCGCCATTCATCGCTCCGATCAACATCTGATAAGCGCGTTTTCCGATTTCATACATAGGCGTGGCCACGGTCGTCAGACTGGTGTGAGTGAATTCGCTGACCGCCGTACCGTCAAAGCTGACGACGGAAACTTCATCGGGAACCTTGACGCCCGCTTCGTCCAGAAACCGCAGCAGCCCGACGCCGACAACGTCGCTGAAGGCGACCACCGCTGAAGGTTTTTTGCCATTCGCCGCCCACAATCGCTTACCTGCTTCGTAACCTCCGGCAAAGGTCAGGTTGCAGTGTTCAATCAGCGCGGCTTCCTGAGCGAATCCGCGTTGCCGCGCAAAGCGTTTGAACGCCGTCAATCGCTGGCGAATCGGCAACATCGCCGGGCGTCCTGAAATATAGGCCACGCGATGATGCCCGCGTTCGGCCAGCGCTTCGACCACCAATCGAACTCCGTCGGTGTAATCGGGGGCAACCTGGTGAAAAACTGCCGGACGCAATTCACGGTTGAGCAGCACAACATCGAATTCGGCATCTTTCTTGAGCAAGCTTTGCCAAAACGGCGGCAGTTTGGGTTTGTCGCTGGTAAATGGGGGTGCGGCAATGATGCCGCCCACGTGCAAACTAATCATGTCGCGCACGCGTTCTGTGTAACGCTCCATCTCATACGACCCATTGGCCAGCAAGACGTGAAAGTTGGCGGCGCTGGCGTGGTCTTCGATGGCGCGAATGACTTCGGCGTAATAATGGTCGGAACTGTTTGGAACGATCACGCCCAACAGATTCGAGCGTCCAGTAGCCAACGCGCGCGCCACAGGGTTGGGTTTGTAACCCAGCTTGTCCATGGTCGCGCGAATGCGTCGTTTGGTTTCCGCCGGAATGCGCGGATGATCGCGCAGGGCCAGCGAAACAGTCATCGCCGACAGCCCCAATTTGGCAGCCACATCGCGGATGGTGACTTTCTTCTTCATGGATTTGTCACTGGTTGGGTTACTGCGATTTTGATGTTACCTTTCTGCACGGCAGCGCGCATTCTAAGCGCGACAATGCCGACTGTCACTCATCTAAAAATAAAAATTGTTCGTCCAAAGAGGAATCAGAAATGAAAAGATCGTTGACCGTCTTGTTGCTCATCGTTTCATTGACGTTGTCATTGCCGTTCCAAGTCGCGGCTCAAGACCCGGCGCAAGATCAAAAGATGACGCTCAAAACCGCCGAAGTCATTCTGGACGTGGTGGTCAAAGACAAGAAAGGCCGCGTCATCAAAGACCTGGCTGCCGCCGATTTTGAAGTCAACGAAGACGGCCAGCGGCAACAAATTGAATCCTTTCGTTTGGTGACGCGCGAAAAAGCCTCTGCCGCCGAACTCGCCGCCGAAAAAAAAGAAGCCGCGCCCACTGTCGCTCCCAGAGCGACGAATCTGGCCACAGGCGAACCCGAAATCGGCGTCAGCGCGATTGCCATAGTTTTTGATCGCTTGTCGCAGGACGGTCGCACACGAGCGCGTGACGCTGCCAGAAGCTACGTCGGCGAAAACACGCGTCCGGACGATTACATGGGCGTATTCACGATTGATCTGGCTCTGAAGGTCATACAGAACTACACCACCGACAATCGTTTGATACGCGAAGCCATTGATCGCGCCGGAGCCAGTTCCTCGGCTGTGTTCAGTTCCACTGCCGAGCAGGCGCGCAGCCAGAATCAGCGCATTGCCGATTTGCAACAACAGGTTTCATCCGGCTCTTCGGCGGCTGCGGCAGCCGGAGCTTCCGGCAATGCCGCAGCGGCAGGAGCCGCAGGTTCAGCGGCAGGTGCGGCTTCTGTGGATTTGCAATTTGCCGAAATGACGCGGCGCACGCTGGAAACCTTTGAAGTGCTGGAACGCGACGCGCAAGGCTACTCCACGTCGAACGGATTGCTGGCCGTAGTCAATTCAATGCAGAACCTGCCCGGACGCAAAGCGGTCGTTTTCTTTTCCGAAGGCCTGTCCATTCCGCCCAACGTCATTGCGCATTTCCGTTCGGTCATCAATCAGGCCAATCGGTTGAACGTCAGCATTTACACGATTGATTCCGCCGGTTTGCGCGCCATCAACCCCAACGACGAAACGCGCGCCGAAATCAACGCGATCGGTCGCCGACGCGTGGATCACGATCCCAGCCGCCCCGAAACCGGCCGTCCGATGACCGCCATGCTCGAACGCAACGAAGACTTGTTGAAATTGAATCCTCAAACCGGGTTGATGCAACTGGCGCAGGAAACCGGCGGCGCGTTCATCGGCGACACCAGCAACATCGCCGGCAAGCTGGCTCAGGTGGACGAAGATTTGCACAGTTATTACCTGCTGACGTATTCGCCGACCAATCAAAATGTGGACGGCAAATTCCGACAGGTTTCCGTCAAACTGAAAAAAGGCGATTACGACGTGCAAACGCGCAAAGGGTATTTCGCCGTCAATGCCACGGGTTACGTGCCGATGCTGTATTACGAATCGGCTGCGCTGGTGGAACTGAACAAACCGAATCCGCCCAGCGCATTCCCGATGCGCATGATGGGTTTCAACTTCCCTGACGCCGAACGCAAGCTTCGCACAGTCGTCGAAGTCGCCGCGCCTATGAACGCCTTCACCTTTGTCGAAAACCGCGAAAAGAAAACCTTCGCCACGGATTTCACCGTGCTGGCGCTGATCAAAGACCAATCGAAACAGGTGGTCGCCAAACTCAGCCGCCAATACGCGCTGACCGGCCCGCTGGATAAATTGAACCCCACGCGCGCTGGGCAGATGCTGTTTTACCGCGAAGCCGAATTGCCGCCCGGACAATACACCATCGAAGCCATCGCTCACGACGCGCCCACCGGCAAAGCCAGCGTCCAACGTTCGACCATCGAAATTCCAGACCCGGACGAAACCAAGCTGCGGCTGAGCACGGTCAGCCTGATTCAACGCGCCGAACAATCTCCGGCCAGCCAGAATAAAGACAGCTTTTTCCAGATTGGCGACGTGATGATTTACCCGAACCTCGGCGAAGCCTTCAAAAAGTCCGCCAAACAAGTCGGCTTTTACTTCGTCGTCTATCTGGCAAAAGGCTCGAAACCGATTTCGGAATTCACGTTGCAAGTCACGCAAGGAAAAACGATGGTCGCGGATTTCCCATTGAAGCTAGGCGCGCCCGACGCGCAAGGCCGCATCGCTTACGCCAGCGCGCTGCCGATTGACGGCCTGAATCCCGGAACCTACGCGCTGAAGATCACAGTCAAGGATGGCCAGAACAGCGTCACGCGTTCGCAATCCTTCACCGTTGAGCCGTAACCGTAGGTAAAGGCAATGGCAGTTGAATGGCTTGTTTTATGGGAAGCAGGCCTAAATCGAACCAAACAACATTGGTACAACCAGGAAGAAACCACTGATGAACATGGATAAACACAGATCAACACGGATCGAATTTTTGTGTGTATCTGTGTTCATCTGAGTGAATCAGTGTTTATCAGTGGTTAATCACCTGTCTCAATGTCACTTGTTCTGATTTAGTTGCGCGAACGCGAGAAGAACGATCCCACGCCGTGGCTGCGGGAACAGGCGAAACAAATGGCAGACAAACTTGAGGCAAGAGGAATGACGTTGCCGCCGCACGGCGTAAAACCTTGAGAGCCTGTTTGGGAATTAGCGCCAGAGGCGCGGCCTGTTTATAGAAATGCCGACATTTGTTACGCAAACTTTTTTGTCTAGTCTGGTATTGAACACCGTCTTTCAAACACGAAATGTAACTGACAGAAACTCGGTAAGGAACCGGGAAATAAGGAGAATGATAACAATGATGAAATTAGCGAGAGCAGTGCTGCTTCTCACTTTAGTGTCGGGGGCTGTTTTGGCTCAAACCAATGTGGGTGAGCAGGAAGCCGAAGCGACACTACCTTTTCAACTGACTACGACCGCTACGTTTGGGCTGCCATGGCGAATCGCCTTCCTCCCGGACGGACGCATGTTGGTGACTGAAAAGATCGGGCCGATTTGGCTGGTTTCGGCGCAGGGAGAAAAGATCGCGCCATTGGGCAATACGCCCCCCGTTTACTGGCAAAACCAGAATGGCATGCTGGGCGTTTTCGTCTCGCCCAATTTTGCCACCGACGAAAGCATCTATATCACCTATATCGAGCCGGGTGATTACGGCGGAGGCCAGGCGTTGGCACGCGCCAAGCTGGACTTCCGACGCAATCGTTTGCTGGATTTCACTGTGCTGTGGCGCCAGATGCCCAGAGGCAAGGGAGGCCAGGCAGGCGGGCAGATCGCTTTCGCGCCCGATGGCCAATCTCTGTTCATGTCGGTTGGAGACCGCCAGCGCATGACTCCAGCCCAGGACCCAGACCAGCCGGTAGGCAAAATTTTGCGTCTGACGCTGGATGGCAAACCGTTTCCGGGCAACCCGAACTTCGGCAAAACCGGAGCTTCGACCATTTCGCTGATTGATCCGCCGCAGGACACCGAAATGGCCAAGACCGCGAAAGTGGTCAGCACCTATACTTTTCCCGGCCCCAACCTGACTCCCTCAGAAACCTGGGCCAGTGGTTTCCGCGCGCCATACGGGTTGGCGTTTTCGCCCACTGGTGAATTATGGGAGCTTGAACATGGCCCCGGCGGCGGCGACGAGCTGAACCTGATCGAGAAGGGCAAAAACTACGGCTGGCCTCTCGTCTCTTACGGCAGGAATTACAACGGAACGCCGATTCCCAGCCACGACACGCGGACTGATTTCGTGAAGCCGGTTCTCTATTGGACACCGGTGATTGCGCCGGGAAATCTGATGTTTTATCGCGGTACCAAAACTTTTCCGCAATGGGACGGCAGTGGCTTTGTCAGCGGCCTGGCGACGATGTCGCTCGTTCGCATCACCTTCGACGGCAAGGGCGGAGCCAAAACAGCCGAACGCTGGAAGATCGGCAAACGGATTCGCGATGTGGCACAAGCGCCCGACGGTTCGCTGTGGTTGCTGGAAGACGCTAATCCCGGCGCTCTGATCCATGTGACTCCCAAGATAACGCCGAAGTGACGGCTCCGCGTTGAAGAACGACGGCTTGCAGGAGGCCGCCTCTTACGAGAAGGCCTCCTGCCACAAGCCGAAATTCCGCGGCAACCTGGAGTCAGTCGCAGCAACCATGTACTTACAACACAGAACATTTCGTATATCTGCGGTGTTGATTTTGCTGGCGTTCGCGATGATCCAGCTCTCTGACGCGCAAGACCGTGCGCCTCAGGATCAAAGCTGGAATCGGCGCGTCGAAGGCGCAGGTGATTACCAAACTGTGCTGGAAGTTTCAGGGCGCGTCGAAATCACGCGCGCGCTGAAGATGCCGGATGCGCTGGACCTGAAAAGCATCTGCCAGGCCAAGCAGGATGCCGAACGCCGCGCCTTTTTGTCCGCCGAAGGTTATCTGTCCGCGTTGGAAAATTCCGTCGAAGCCAATCGGCATCTGCTCGAAATTGTGCAATTGCACAATGAACTCGGCCAGTTGTGGTCGTATCGCGGCGAGATGGCCAACGCCATCAAACACTTTGAATCCGCGCGCGCCGCGTTGGTTAAAGCCTTGGTGGCAAATCCGCAATACGCCGAAGACCTGATTTACCTGGACGAAATTCTGGGCGTTGCGCATTTGCGAAAAGGCGAACTGGACAATTGCGTCCACAATCACAACGCCGAAACCTGCATCTTCCCGTTGACCAAACAGGCGCAGCACAAATTGACGGCTGGGTCTTCGGCGGCGGTCAGGCATTTCAAAAGCTTTTTGGCCAAACGCCCCGACAATCTGGAAGTGCGCTGGCTGCTCGATCTGGCGATGATGACACTTGGGAACGCGAGCGCCCCCGCTCGCAAGCCTTCCGGCGAAAACCCAACCAGAACCAGCAAAGCTCTTGCTGCCACGATTGCGAGCGAGGGCGCTCGCGTACCCAGATTTCCCGATGTAGCTGCTGCGGTTGGCGTGGATCGCATCAGCGGAGCGGGCGGCACGATTCTGGATGATTTCGACAACGACGGATTGCCGGACGTAATCATCAGCAGCGTGGACGCCTGCGAATCACTGAAGTTTTGGCACAACAACGGCGATGGCAGTTTTAGCGACCAGACCGACAAAGCCGGATTGAGCGAGCAAATCGGCGGCATCAATTGCATTCAGACGGATTTCAACAACGACGGTTGGCTGGATATTTTCGTCATGCGCGGCGGTTGGGAATTCCCGATGCGGAATTCGCTGCTGCGAAACAACGGCGACGGCGCTTTCACGGACGTGACCGAAGAGAGCGGCTTGCTCAGCGCAGACCATCGCACGCACTCGGCAGCCTGGGCGGATTTCAACAACGACGGATGGCTGGATGTGTTCATCGCTCACGAAGAAACTCCTTCGCAGCTTTTTCGCAATCGCGGAAATGGAACCTTTGAAGATGTGAGCGGCAAAGCCGGAGTCGGTCGCACGGCGTTCAGCAAAGGCGCAAGCTGGGGCGATTACGACAACGACGGCTTCGCCGATTTGTACGTGTCGAATTACGGCGGCGAAAACTTTCTGTATCGAAACAAAGGCGACGGAACGTTTGAAGAAGTCGCCCCGCGATTGGGCATCAGCAAACCGTTGATGAGTTTTCCGACTTGGTTTTTCGATTATGACAACGATGGCTGGCTGGATTTGTTTGTCGCCAGTTTCGTGCCTTCGGTGACGGAAGTGGCTCGCGGTTTTCTGGGTTTGCCGCCACAAGCCGAAACGATGAAGCTGTATCGCAACAACGGACGCGGCGGGTTTGACGACGTGACGGCGGCGGTCGGTCTGGCGAAAGTCGTGCCGACGATGGGCGCGAACTTCGGCGATTTCGACAACGACGGTTTTCTGGATTTTTACCTGGGAACCGGAGCGCCTTCGTATGCGGCGTTGATGCCGAACTTCGCGTTTCGCAACCGCGAAGGAAAAGTATTTGCGGACGTGACGGCGACAATGGGAACCGGCCATCTGCAAAAAGGCCATGGCGTAGGGTTCGGCGACCTGGACAATGACGGCGACCAGGATTTGTACGTCAATGTCGGCGGCTTCATTCCCGGCGACAAATACAACAAAGCGCTGTTCGCCAACCCGACGGTTCGACAAGCTGGCGGCTTGTCGAAGGCTTCCACGAAAGGCGACTTCAGCAACCAGCGACAAGCTGGCAGCTTGTCGGACGGCTTCAATTGGATTTCAATCAAGCTCGCAGGCGCGAAAAGCAATCGCGCCGCCATCGGCGCCAAGATCAAACTGACGCTGGCCGACGCCACCGGCAAACAATCATATCGTTTCAAGGAAGTTTCGAGCGGAGGTTCGTTCGGCGCTTCGCCGCTGGTGCAGCATTTCGGGCTGGGAAAATTTCAGAAGGTTGCGGAACTGGAAATCCAATGGCCAGCGAGCAAAACGCGGCAGGTATTTCGTGATGTAGCGGTAAATCAATTTCTGGAAATCAAAGAATCGGCTTCGGAATATCAAAAGCTGACGCGAAAATCGTTTTCGTTGCTGAACATCGGTTCGCCGCACGCCAATCACAAATCCCGGCAAGCTCCATCCAAGTCAAAATGACGATAAGGCTATGGAGTTTTGGCGAAGGGACCTTTGCCCCGTCGTTCATCACTCAGACGCAAAGCTTCATCAACATGGATATAACGAGTCTCACCAGGCCGTATCTGTGGCAATAATTCCATCACTTGATCCATCAACGGAACGAGAACATTCATCGAATTCTTGTATGCTCGCAACACAATGACAGCCAAATCGTGGTTGGATACTTTTTGCTGGTGATAAAGATTGGCGTCGGTGGTCAGCATGACGTCGAACTCGTGCTGGGCAGAATTCAACAATTCGCCATTGTCCAACTCGTCCCAACGCATCTGTTTGGTGGTCAACACGTCGTTGGGCTGCAGGAATTTTCCCAACCGCCAGTTTAAGTTGTGATCCAGCAGAATTCGCATCAGTAATCAACTTTTTCAGCGACCAGATCAGTCAACATCCCGTCATCCAATGCCTCGCGGATTTTGCCGATGGCCGCAACAACCTTTTCCCGTTCGGTGCCGGGGAATTGCTCGACAAATTCATCTATCGAATAACCATCCATCAAATAATCAAGCAAGGTTGTAACAGGCATGCGTTGAATGCCAATGACTGGCGCGCCGCTCATGCGGTTGGGGTTGGTGGTGATCGGCGGCGCGGTTTGGGCCAGATCGTGCAGGCGTTGGATTTTATCCTGTATGTCGGGAGAAACATTTCCAGCGAGAATTTTTTCGGTTGCGGTAGTAGTCATAATCTTCAACCTCCGATTCGATTTTAACTCCGCTTGCGAAAGGGATGAAAGCGCGGGTTATGGTTTGATTTTCTCTGCCTCTTTCTCTTCGATGGCATCGCCGCGAGCGTCGCCTCGGCGCATGGCCTCTTCATTCATCTTGTCCAGACGCGCAAAGGTTTCGCGCGCGCGGTCGGCGTCCTGTTTGCGATTGGCTTTGGCGTATGCGCGTGCCAGCACGTAATAGACGCGGGCTTCGCTGGGAGCCATTCTTTGCGCGATTTCAAGTTCTTCGATGGCGCGTTGGTTCTGCCCGGTTTCAAACAGACAACGCCCCAGCACGTAATGGCCAAGCGGCAATCGCGGCGTCAAACGAACGGCCTCTTCGGCCAGGGTGATTCCGCCTTCAGGGTCTTTGTTGCGAAGCTTGACGTAGGCGATCTGCAACCGCGCCAGCGCGTGCGAAGGCGAGTTGGCAATCTCTTTTTCAAACGCAGCGATGGCGGCTTCGTCGTCGCGCGTGTCAATCAGAAAGCGGCCATACGCATACTGCACGTTTGGCGTTGTGGGAAAATCCCTGACCAATCGTTCGAACTCCATCCGCGAATCGGCGGCATTGAGTTGAGCAAAATAATGTTGCGCCAACCCTGCGCGACGAATCAGGTCGCGGTCGCGGTGGTTCAGGTCAATCTGTTTGGGCAAGGCGGAAATTCTCAGCACGGACAAACCTAATCCGATGATCAAATCCTGAGTGTTCGAACCTTCGACGGCCAGACCGGTGAACACGCGCTGCGCCGTTTCAAAATCTCCGCGCAGCAAAAACAACGTGCCTTCGTGATAACGCATGACGCGCGCCAATTCAGGGTTGTCGCCAATGCCTCGCTGGCGGCCTTGTTGCAGGTGCAGCATGGCGTCGTCGTATCGGCCCAGCCTGTATTCGCACAATCCCTGCATGGCCACGGGAGCGCCAACCTGCGGACGCAAAGCGGCGACGCGGCTGAATGCTTTGGCTGCTTCTTCGTAACGATCCTGTTCGTACAGCAGCGTAGCCAGATACCACCAGCCTTCGTCCCATCGCGGTCGAGCGGCGACGCCCTGTTGATAAAGCTTGATGGCTTCGTCGAAGTTTCCGGCTTCGCGTTGCTGGCTGGCTTCAGCGGCGATTTTTTCAAACGCTGGAGATTGCGCTGCCGGAGCCGACGGCCTGGCGGCAGGTTTGGTCGTTTTTGCGCGTTGAGCCGAAACCGGAGAAATCAACAGGCAGACGACGACCAGCGTCAGCAATCCGGTCATAAGCAAGGACGTTACATTACCCTGCCGGGTAATGGGTAATGGGTAATGGGTAATGGATAATTCGCTCTTCATACGTTGCATTCAATTTGGATAAGGCGCGCCTTCGCGTGCGATGCGAATGCGATGATCGGTGAATTTGAAATGCGCGCCGGGCAAATCAATCTTGGGCATGTGGCAATCGGTGCATTTGGATTTGCCGGTCGGACAGGCGCGCGCAGCTCGTTCCGCAGTCGGTTTGTCGTTTTTGACCAGGTGACAAGCCAGACATTTGGAATCGTAAAACGCCGCGCTGGTTTCCAAATCTCCATGAGGATCGTGGCAAGCCGTGCAGCCGATGCGGCGGTCAGCGGAATAACAGCGACTGTGGAAAATGCGGTACGGTTGAAACCGCACGCTGTTGATGCCTGCGCGATTCGGCAATTCAAACACTTCTTCGGCGCTGCGATGACAATCGCCGCAGAGTTTTTGGTTGATGTCGTCGCCATCCAGGTCGCTGAGTCGTTTCATTCCCGCGCCTGCTTTTTCCCCTGCCTTCACGGCAGCGACGTGTTTTTCTCCTGGTCCGTGGCAGGCTTCGCAGTGAACGCCGGGAACCATCGTGTCCAATTTGAGCTGGCGATTTACAGTCGCCCCGGTGGTGTGGCATTGAAAACAATTGCGCGTTTCATCCACGCTGAGTTGCCGACCGGCGGCTTCAACAATGTTTGCGGGAATGTCTTTGGCGTATCCGAGCGTGAAATCCAGCCCGTTAATCGCCGTGTAAAAGCTGACTCGGCTTTCGTATTTTGCGCCGTTGTATTCGTACACATACGTCTGGCCGGATTTGCCCTGCCCGAAACAATACAGCAACGGCACGGAAATTTGCGCCACGCCGTCGCTGACGGTGTACATGCTCTGATTGCCCTGACGTTTGATTTCAAAGGTGAATTTGCCGGATTGAAATTTCAATTCCTTGTGGCTGCTCAGAATCTGGCAATCCGGTACGGGCTGCATCGCTTTGGCCAGCATGCTCTTTTGCTGCTTTTCCGTGATTTCGGCGTGACAGGCGGCACAAGCCTGCGCTCCAAGATAACGCGGAGGCTCCGGTTTGGAGCTTTGTGATTGAGGCAAACTTTGCCCGGCAGTGGCCAGCAACACCGCCGCCGCCATCATTGCAGTCACAACCAAAGCTAATCGAATCTTTCTTCTCATTGGATTTGCGGTGGTTTGATGGGACGATCAATCGCCTTTGGAGGTTCGGATAATTTATCAGCGGTCGGTTGCCGCTTCTGCTCTTCTTCATTGAGCCGGTCAATGATGGCGCGCAATCGGTCGGCATCCGCCGTGCGTTTCTGTTTCAGATACAACCGAGCCAGCAACACATAAGCCTGTCGAAAATCCTTGTGCAGTTCGGTGGCGCGTTCCAGCATTTTGACGGCTTCGTCCACGCGGCCTCGCGCCTGAGCCAGTTGAGCCGAATGAAAAAGCGCAGCAATGTCGTCCGGGCGCATTTCCAGCGCGAGCTTCAACAAAGGCTCGGCTTCGTCCAACAATCCATCTTCGCGCAACAACCAACCCAGCCGCAGATTGGCCATAAAGTCGCGCGGATTGTTTTTCAATTCCTCGCGGAAGGCGTCAATTGCCAGATCGCGGTTTCCGGTAATCAAATACTCTACGCCGAGTTGCGTGTGAACGGTCGGAAGTTTCGGATTGAGCTTCGCAGCCAACCGCAACTCTTCCACGGCTCCGACGTGATTGCGCGTGGCGGCATTCAACGCGCCCAGAATCAAATGGCCTTCGGCGGGCGGCAAAAACTTGAAGACTTTATCAATCAGCGCGCGGCCTTGTTCAATCTGGTCGTTTTGCAGATATGCCGTGCCGAGCGCATAAGCGACTCCTATATTATCCGGTTGCGCGTTGTAGACAATTTCCAATTCCCTGATTGCTTCGGGCAGCTTGCCTATCTGGAACAGACACACGCCGAGCAATTGTCGCGCTTGCAATTTGTCGGGGTTGGCGGCTATCACCTGCGCCAGTTCCTTTCGCGCAGCTTCAATCTGATGCGTTTGAAAATAGGCGATGCCCAGATTCAACCGAATGTCATGTTCGTTCGGATCAATCGCCAGCGCCGCTTTGTAATTCGCGGCGGCTTTGTCGTATTGGCCGAGTTTGGCGTACACGACGCCAAGATTCGACAGCGCGTCAATCCGCTGCGGAATCAGTTTCAACGCCGCTTCGTAAGCCTGCCGCGCAGCGTCCAGATCGCCTTTTTGTTGAGCTTCGACGCCGCGCGCGAATTGAGCCTCCGATTGGCGAACCGTCTCGCGGTCTTGAACCGAAGCCAAAAGAGCTACGAACATCAATACAGATTGGGCGATGGTGGCAACCATAAAACTACCTGAATTTGGAATTTGATTGGTTTCGAGAAGCGCGCAAAGTATACCAGCCGAACTCTCGCCACTCTACCTTGCGGCAAATGAAAAATTGGCGTCGAGAAGTTTGATTGCTCAATCTTCCCGACGCCAAGAATCGGTTCATCGAAATGAACAGCGTTAGAAGGTGAATTTCAGAGCCAACTCAACCACGCGCTGGCCGCGTTTCGTCGTGATCTTGCCGAAATTGGCCTTGGTGGCGTCTGTGAAATCAAAGCCGCCCGCCGGATCGCACTTGTTGTCCTGGGTTCCGCCAAGTCCGTTGGGGAACGTCTGGGTAAACGAAGTGATGGTTCCATCGGCCAACACCAGAGGCCGGTTGACCGCCGTACGGCGACAAACCGTTTCCAGCGTCAGGAAAATATCGCTGTTGCTGGCATTCTGGTTGTCAATGTTCTTCGGAAACGCCTGGTTGAAGATATTGAAGAATCCGGCGCGGAACTGCAGATTCTTGGTTTCTCTGATCTTGAAGTTCTTGAAAAGAGAAATATCCCAATTCTGCCGGTTCGGCGTGCGGAAATAGAACGGCGAAATCACGGGGCCGGTTGTGCCGAAGCCCGGAATGCCGATGGCGCTTAAATCCAAAACGCGTTCGCCGACATTCTTTCCATCCAGATTCGGATTCTTGCTGAACGTCGGAGCAATGGCTCCGGCAGCATAACCCGCCGCCTGAAATGCGTCAGACCCGAAGGCCGCAACGGCGAGATTGGCAACGTCGCCAGTGAAACGCAGGTTGACCGGCGTTCCGCTTGTCCACGTGGTAATCCCGGACATCTGCCATCCATCCAACAATCCTTTCACAAGGAGATTGTTGGTGGGGGAGATGTTCGGCAGATTGTAGTTGTACGATAGGTTGAAGATATGGGTACGGTCATAATCCAGCACGCCATAAGAACGCCCACGCGTATCCAGCGGATCGAGGTCGTTGAATTCCCCGCCGCGCGTGCCTAACACCTTCGAGAAGGTATAGGTGGCGAAGAATTGCAGGTTCTTGCCAGCCTGACGGCTCAGCGTCGTCTGCAACGAATGATAGTTCGATGTGCCTGTGTATTGCTGATACCGAACGCTGCCCAAATCCGGGAACGGACGGAAGCTGTTCAGAATGCCGTCGCCCAGCGATTGGCGATGCAATGGATTGGACAAATTCAGGCTGACGCCGGTTTGTTGAATGATCTGGCAATTGCCCCTTCGGATGACGGTGTTGCCCGGACCGATTTCGCCCGGATCGCAATTTGGATTGGCCAACGCGGTAATGGTACTGCCCGGATCGCCAGCGATGCTGCCGTTCAACAACCTCCCCAATGGAACCGTGTTAATCGGCAACCGAGCCGCCAGATGGCGACCGAACGTTCCGACATACGCATTTTCCAAAACCATCTGGAACGGCAACCGGGTGGCGACGCTCAGACTGGTGGTCACGGTCGTCGGGAAATCGTTCGAGTTCGGATCGGGCGAAATGATCGCCGCACCGCCGCTGGCCAACCGCAGCGGGTCAACCAGGACGCGTTGACCGTTGGGCAATGTGACTGCGCCCATGTTGCTCAGCGTCAATCCGCCAAGATCATTAAACGTAAGGTTCGTTCCGGGAATTGTCGTGAATGGCCCGATGGTGGCTCCGACGTTTCCATTCGGAGCGGCGCGAAGCGTGGCGTCGTACTGGAAGTTGCCCTGTACGCGGTTGTAGAAAATGCCGGCGCCGCCGCGAATCACCAGCTTGTCGTCTTTCAACGGACTCCAGGCGATGTTCACACGCGGCCCCCAGAGAACTTTCGGAGGAGTAATGGCGCCTTTCTGGATTTCACCGCGTGCGGCTGACAGCACACCGTTCGGACGGAACGGATCGCCGTTGATGTAATATCCCGCCCCACGTTGATACGCTTGCGGACTGAACAAAATGTCGAATCCCTTGCGCTCTTCATTGACGGTCATGTGCGAGGCGCGCAAACCGTATTCGAGCGTCAGGTTCGGTTTCACCTTCCACGAATCCTGAGCATAAAACTCATAGTTGTAGAAACGATAGTTGCCAATCGGAGGCTGCGTGCCGTGTCCCACATCCGTAAGTTGGCCAACCAACAAATCGCCCCAATCATTACCGGTTCCGGTTCCGTTCCAGTTATTGAATCCGATCAGCCCTTGCGAATCGGGATCGCCCTGGAAGTTCTGGCGTTTGTTGCCCTGTTCGACCAACGCGCCGAATTTGAGCGTGTGGCTGCCAGCGACCTTGCTCAGGTTGTCGGTGATGGAAAAACTGTCGTTCCAGGCAAAAATCGGGTTGGTTCCTGGCGACCAAAGCTGACCTTGCGCCCAGCTGATCAATGACAACGAAACGAACGGGCTTTGCCGACCGAAACGAGTATTGTCGAACGGCAACCGCCAGATGTTTTCGATGCCGAGCGTCGAAAGCCGAACCTTGTCGGGATCGGCATAACGGTTATCCAGCGTCAATTTGCTGCCGCTGAACACGACTTCGTTCGTCATCGTCGGGTTGATGACCGAAGTCATCCCGACGGCAACGGAACGCCCCAAATCGTCCTCCACATTGGCACTGGGCAATTCAAACGTCGAAGGTCCCCACCAGATGCCATACGGGTTCACGACCTGCTGAGGTTCCCGAGTCAAACGGACATAAATGTTGGTCTTGTCGTTCGGTTTGTAATCGAAGCGCATCTTCAAATCTTTACGATGTTGAGACTGCGTCGTGTTGGAAATGTAATTTTGTCCCGGGATATTGGAATTCGGCAGTGGGTAAAGATTGATCAGCACCTGCCCGATCGGGTTAATGTACGGAGTCAGATTTCCATTCGGAGCATCCTGGCCGGCGTTAGTGAATCCTCCCGGAATTCGGACGGTCGTTCCGCTGAAATCGCCGCGACGCTGCGCCAACGTCGGCACGTTGGAAATACGCGGAGGAGCGCCGAAGGTCTGGCGCTGCACTTCAAAACCGACGAAGAAAAACAGCTTGTCGCGGTCTTTGTTGAATCCGCCCAACGGGCCGAAAACTTTCTTCGGCAGATAAATCGGGCCGCTGATCGTGCCGCCGGGGTAATAAAAACGTCCAAGCGGTTTCTCCGCCGCCAAAGATGTCGGGTCCTGGGCTTTGATGTAATTCCGGAAACGGTCATTGGCGGCCAAAGCTTCATGGCGAGTGTAGTTGTACAACGAACCATGAAATTCCTTGCCGCCTGACTTGGTCGTGCCGCTGATCTGAACGCCGCTGTTGCCGTGTTCGGCAGCGAAGTTGCTGGATTGGATTGTCACTTCCTGCACGAAGTCATTGTTCAAACTGACGATTGATCCGCAGTTGCAACCAATGTCAATGACGCGCGAACCATCCACACTGACATTGTTGTTCTGGCCTCGCTGACCATTCACCGAATATGCCGAAGCGTCTCCGAAACCCGACACCTGATAAGTCGAAGAATCCGGGGCGACAACACCGGGCAGAATGCGCAGCAACTCTATGCTGTTGCGGCTGATGATCGAGAGGTTTTCGATCTGCGAAGCCTTGATCGTGTTCGACCGTTCTCCGGTTTCCGTTTTGATCTCTTCCGCAGCGGAAGCCGTGATGGTCACGGTTTCGGTTGTCGCGCCGACAGCCATTTCCACATCCAGCCCCCTGGTTTCATTGGGACTGAGATTGATGTCGGTTTTGACCGTCTTTTTGAAGCTGCTGGCTTCAACCGTCAAAGTGTAATTGCCCGGAATCAGTGACGTGAGCGTATAAACTCCGTCACTGCTGGTTCTGGTTTTTCGCTCTGTCTGTGTGGCCACGAATGTGAGCGTGACGTTCGCGCCTGGAACGACTGCTCCGTTCGGGTCAGTGACAGTTCCACGCAAAGTCGCGCTCGATGTAGTTTGAGCCGACACGTTTGAAATGAGCGTCAACGAAACCAGGAGAGCAAAAACAAACAGCCCCAAACAACCTCGAACTGTTTTGGATTGGGTTCGCATTTTGGATAGCCTCCAGAAAATTTTCCCTTACCGATGTTCCACTGTATTCACAAACTGACATTGCCGGACGGTCAACAACGTCGGAATTTGAACTTTGAAAACAGCCGCAAAAGGAGTCAGATAGACTGCCTCAAACCGTACTTCTTTAATTGAGGTTTACAGAATTAGCGCAACCGAAACCCTGAACTGGATTCCGGCATTAAGTAGAGATGTCTTACAAATTCAGCAAAGCTTGGTAAATCAGATACTTTCAGTATAATGACGGTCGTTAATTTGATGTGACACCCTTTACTTGATTATCACAGACAGAGTCAACGGACTTACGGCTACTAACCGTTACGGACAAGGTTAATAACGTAATGCCGTCAATAACTTATGGCGACTCACGAAAAAGTGACCCCGGAAAATCTACAAACACCTGAGAAAGTAACCCCTGACGAAATCCAGCAGGCGATTGAACGCGTGATGGCGAGCAAGCACTTTGCTCACGCCCCCATGAAGCAGAAATTTTTGCGATTGATCTGCGATTTTCACCTGGCAGGACGCGGCGCGGAATTGAACGAATATCTGATTGGCCGTGAAGTTTTTGACCGGGACAATTCCTATAACCCGGCGACAGACCCGATTGTAAGAGTCGGCGCTCACGGAGTTCGAGAAAAGCTGGATCGGTATTATCAGAAAGAAGGAGCCAACGACGAAATACGAATTGAAATCCCAATAGGCAATTACGAGCCATCTTTTGTCAGAGTCGGGTCGCCCCAAAATCTTGCTGCTGCCGAAGATACCGAATCATCTTTTGCGCTGGCTTCGCCTGCGGCGACCGAGCAGACAACTCCACAACTCAGACCGCGCCGGAATTATTGGCTGTATCTGGCCGCAGTCGCTGGTTTGATGTTTTGCGCAGCGCTCGCTTATTCCAATTTCTTTTTGCGTCAGGAATTAAACCAGCGCCGGGAATCACTGGACATGTTTCAGCCGGTTTGGGGTGGATTCCTGAACAGTTCTGACCCGACATTGATGGTGCTGAGCAATCCGCCGGTGTTCAGGTTTCTGAATTCGGCAGACCCGGAACCGGTCGTCAAAAAATCCTTTCCGATTTCGACGCCGCAATCCACAGCGATTTTTGACGAGCTGCCGAGCAAATCCATCATTCGCATTATTCCGAATCCCAGATTGGCGTTGACGACGGACACTTACACTGGCATAGGCGAAGCCATAGGAATTCATCGCATCACGGATCTGTTTCGCACCGCCGACAAAAACCTGCGCTTGAAGCAAAGTCGCACCGTCAGCGCCGAAGATTTGCAGGATCAAAACGTCATAGCGCTGGGCAGCGTGTGGGTAAACAATTGGTCCGGCAGTTTGCCTGCCATCGAAGATTTCGTTTACACCGATCAGGTGACTGTGCTGAACCTGAATCCAAGGCCTGGCGAAGAAGCGGAATATCGCGCCGATTTCGACCCTCAGTCTGGAAAACTGATTCAGGACTACGCTTTGATTACCGTCGCACCGAATCTGTCCAATCGGGATGTGGTCATGGTGGTGGCGGGATTGCACAGCGAAGGAACTGCGGCGGCGGCAGAGTTCATAACCGGCAAACAATATCTGCCGCAATTCAATCAACGACTGGCTCAGGCAGGCGCTGGCGGCAAAACCCCGAAGTTTTTTCAGGCCTTGTTGAAGGTAGGCGTGGAAAACGGCATTCCGACTTATATCAATCTGGTGACAATTCACGAACTGCAAGGCAAAACCCGTTGATCATCATTTCTTCTCTGCCTGTCCCTGACCTTCGACAATCTTGATGTATTGATTGATCGGCAAATCGGTCAGCTTATCCACTTTGCCGCTGGGCCATTTGATTTCCAGACTGTCGAGCTTGGTCGCTTTGCCAAGTCCAAGGACTTCGCGCGGATCGTGCGAAGCCAGATAGCTGCCGCCGCTGGTTTTCAAACGCGAACGTTTTACACCGCCCGCCGTCCAGGTGATGACCGCGCCGACCGCGCCGGGATTGCTGCCTTTTCCTGCCACCAGATTCAAACCGATCCAGTTGTTGCCGTTGCCGCCCTGATTGCGCAACAAAACCGGAGCTTCGCCATTGTTGATGACCAGAATGTCAATCCACCCGTCATTGTCGAAATCGCCGAAGGAAGCGCCGCGCGCCGGGAAATCCTTTTTGAACACATCGCCGGATTGCGCGCTGACGTTTTTATATCTGCCGTTGATGTTTTCAAACATCACCAGCGGCTCTTTGTACTTCACGCGCGAAGCCTGGGTTTCGACCATGTCGTCGGGATGTCCATTGGCCAAAAACAGGTCTGGATCGCCGTCGTTGTCGTAATCGAAAAACTTCAATCCCCAACCGCTCAACAATCGCGTCGCCTGCCCGATTTCGCCGGCCTGATCGGTGAAGGTCAGGTCTTTTTCGTTGCGGTACAGGCTGAAAAGTTCCTGGTCAATGTTGGCGACGAACAAATCCTGCCAACCGTCGCCGTCATAATCCGCAGCGTCCACGCCCATTCCCGAACGCGGGCTGCCTGCGTCGCTGTAACCGACGCCTGAAGCCAGGCCGATTTCCTCGAACTTGCCGTTGCCTTTGTTGATGAACAAATGATTCGCCGTGGTGTCGTTGGCGACGAACAAATCCAGCCAGCCGTCATTGTTGACATCCGTCGCTACTGCGCCAAAGGATTTGCCGAGCGCGTTGGCAATGCCCGACGCCTTGCTGACATCGGTGAATTTGCCGTTGCCGTCGTTGTGGAACAGAAAACTGGGGCGAGGTTTGAATACGCGCGGGATGCAGTAATATCGGCGACCTTGTTTGTTATCCCCGCAAAACACGCTGCCCGACGCGCTGTACTGCACAAAGCTGGAGACGAACAAGTCCAGCTTGCCGTCGTTGTCGTAATCGAACCACGTCGCGCAGGTTGACCAGTTCGGAGCGCCGACGGCGGCAGCTTTGGTGACATCGGTGAACGTGCCGTCACCGTTGTTGCGAAACAGCACGTTCTCGCCGTAGTTGGTGACGTACAAATCCTGCCATCCGTCGCCGTCGAAATCCGCGGCGGCTGCTCCCATTCCGAAATGCCCCATCTTGCCGCAGGCGACTCCGGCTTTTTCGGTGACATCGGTGAATGTGCCATCCTGGTTGTTGCGATACAGCGCATTGCGAATCGGCGTTTTCGGCGAATAAAAATCCGACGGGCCGCTGTTGACCAGATACACATCCAACCATCCGTCGTTGTCGAAATCGAAAAACAAACCGCCACCGCCGCAGGTTTCGGGCAAATGCCGCGCATCGGATCGTCCGTTGTCATGAACCCAGGTGATGCCGCTTTTCGACGGCGAAATTTCGACAAACGTGACTGGCTTATCCGCCGATTGCGACGCGGAAAACCCAAGAGCCAGAACAATCAAAACCGACAAAAACAGTTTCACGATGACTCCTTCAAAACAATTCGTGCCCAAGCTCGTAAGCCATAAACAAACCAAAACCAAGACTGAAAACTCCAGCCAGCGCGCGCACAACCAGGTTCGTCCGCGTAAAAGAAACTGCCGTCAGATGCAAAGGCAGACTCAGCGCCAGACTCATCAACATCATTCCGCCGATGGAACCGACACCGAAAATGGCTATGACTCCGAACGCAAGCGCAGTGGATTTGATCGTGGCCAGCAAAACCAGCAACAAGCCAGCGCTCCCCGCCAATCCGTGAATCATGCCAATCACCAACGGGCGAGCGCCCAGCTTCAATCCGTGATGCGTGCGCGGGTCAGGTTCAGGATTGCCGTCGTGAATGTGCGGGTGAATGTGGCGATGCCTGCCGTGTTCGTGTTCATGAAAATGAAAACGTCCGCCGCGCGCCAGCCTGAACAGCACGTTCGCTCCCAGTCCGATCAACATCAACGCGACGCAGAATTCCAATGGCTTTTCGTATTTTTCGATGTTCAGGTTCATGAAGATGACGGCGATGCCGGCAATCAACAGCGACACCGTATGACCAACGCCCCACAATCCGCCAATCAGCAACGAACTGAACAGATTTTTCCGTTCGCTGACGATGGTTGAAACTGCGGCCAGATGGTCAGTGTCCAGCGCGTGTCTCAATCCGATCACGAACCCCAAGCCCAGCGTCGCCAACGCCGAAAACGATTTCGCCTGATCCAGTTCGACATGCCAGAAATCGCCCGGATTGATCCCGGCTTGTTGCAGCGCTCGATAACAAATCATTGAGCCTAGCGCAGTGATAACCATCGCACTGAGCGCTGGAATCACGCGCGTTGATTTCATTGCGCTTTTTGCTTTGCCGATCAATTTTCCTCCAGAAACAAAAAACCGGGACGACCATCGTCAAAACGCTGGCCACTCTACAATCAACACAACAATCAAAATCAAGCCGTATCCGACCCGGTTCAGGAGATTCGAAGACTCCATTTGATGGTTTTTCAGGAAGTGAAAGCGCAGTGATGATCGAATGAAGGTCGAAAAAAAACAAGGCATCCCAAAAACAAAAACAGGAAAGCAACCGGATTGGCGGCTTCCCTGTTTTGCCAATTTCCCAACTTGAGATTGAGGAATTTGAAACGATTATCGTTCGACGATGCGGCGAGTTCCGTATCGCTCCAGACTGGATTTGTCCGGATCGGTCAGTCCCGGGCGATGATCGAAGATTTCGCGTCCGGGAGCTTTGAACAATGAGCCAAATCCGGATTTTAGTGCCGCGACGGGATCATCCGCCAAACTGGCCAGCTTGGTCAGTTGAATCGAATAATTGCCTGTAATGTTGGGATCGAGCGGCGTGGCGATGGCGATGTAAATTCCGGTGGAAGTGAGACGATAAGTGATCTGGGCATTCAACCCTCCGCCAGCGTTATCGTCCTGCGTCAGACGCGGATCGCCGACATTGCTGTGCAACATCAGAAAAGAATCAAACGCCGTGGAGTTCATGTTGATTCGCGCATTGTCGCTTTGAACTCCGTTGAACCAATACAAATCCAGATATGTCCCGGCGGAAGTCTGCAAGTCCGAATTCGTGATGCTGCCGTTGATGGTTTGTCCGTAAGCGATCTGCGTCGCCACGTTGTTCAGCAATCTGAGCGTGTAAGCTCCCATGCCGTTCGGCTCGAAATCCGATGAAGTGGCAAAGATGGCGTAACTTCCCGGTGTGGGAATGACCGTCATCAACAATGCGTTGTTGTTGTTTGAAGATGCCGAACTGCCGTAATTGCCGGATTGATCGTCCGCGGCAATCAGGCTCAAAGTGCCGCTGGCATTGTTATAAAGCAGGACGGCGGCGTCGAAGTTGTTCGAGCGCAGGTCAACGGCAATCGTCGTATTCGGAGTCGTCGTCGTGAAACTGTAGGCGTCAAAGAAAAACGTGCTGCCTGCTGAACCGGCCTGAATCTGATCGTCAGCGGTCAGAGCGCCGGTCACAGTCTGTCCAAAGGTGATTGCCTGAGCGCGTACCGGCGGAATGGTTCCAACCAGTTTGATGGTCACAGTGTTCGAATCACGATTATTGGCGCGCAAACGGATGTTGACACTGCCCAGTCCGGCCAGTTCAGGTGGAATGATGACGTTGACCTGATCGAGTCCGACAAATCCCGGAGCCGGCCCGGCATACAAAACAGTGGCCGGAACTCCCTGAATCCGGCACGTGACGGCTTCGGCGACGCCATTTTCATCGCCCGGATTTGCCGCCGGGGTGTATCGAATCCCAGTCACATACAACACCAGCACGTTCGGGGCTTCTCTGGTTCCGGCGCTGACGTCGCGTTCGGTTCCATCGGGATTGTATGTGTTAATCAACGGCCCGCCGTCGCTGGTTTGAGCCGCAGCGGCTCCGGTGCCTGTGGCTCTGGCCGAAAAAATTCCCGGCGCGGAACGCACAACTGTCACGGTTCCGGTCGTTGTAGTGTTGTTCGAATTGGTGACCGTAATCGTCACACTGGCTCCATCAGGAACATTCGACGGGATTGCCAGATTGATTTGCGCCGGAGCCACAAAAAACAGCCCGCAATCAGCATTTCCAATACGGACGCTGACTCCGCCAAGCGTGGTTGGCAAAGGCGTTGTATTGGCGATGTATACCTGATTATTTTGAGTCGTGAACGTGCCGAAAGCAGCGACTATGGTGTCAGGAGTAATTTCCTTATTGGTCGCATAACTGGCGGCATTGACCGCCGAAACCTGTGCCTGCGCAATAAAAGCCGTTCCTGCAATCGTCATCAGCAAGGCGACAAACAATGCTCGGAACGCTTTCGAGCAGGATGGTGTTGAAATCATCTTCATGGTCTTCTCCTAAAGGAAGTCTGGATAAATCGAACTCCTTCGCGGGAATCGTCGCTCAGTCGAAATTACCCACGAATTCAAAGGCGATGGTTCAAGCTCTGGGAATAGGGGGGCGGTGATTGATTATTACTCGACCGCCAATCTATCCGGCTCTGTTATTCGCGTCAAGCCGGATTTTTGGTCGGTTTTGTCCATGCGCAACGCTGCTCGCGGTGGCAGACGTTAGACCCGCTGGTTTATGTTCTGACGTTTTTTGCGCGTTCGCTGACCCACTATCCTCAATGAAACAAGGCGACTGGATTTCTCAATCCAATCGCCTTGTTTTGTTTTGACCGTATTCTGTTTTCTGACCGTATCGCAGTTTATCTGATCGAAGCCTGCGGTGTCGGTTTGATTTCTATGCTGTTGCTGGTCAACGTGGTGGACATCACGCGCTGCAATTCGGCAACCGCTTTGTTGTAATCGGCCAGCGCCCGCAATTCCGATCCGCGAGCGACCGCCAGGTCGGTCTGCCGTTGCAGAACAAAGAACGTGATGGACAATCCTGCGGCAAATTTCTTCTCTTCGCCTTCCAATTGCTGTTCGGCATATTCGCGCGCGGCACGCGAAGCTTCGATTCGCATTTTGGCCGTTTCCACAGATTGAACGGCGTTGCGAACTTCGACTTCTATGCCTTGCAATTGACGACGAGTTTGAAGCTCAAGCTGGCGAGAAGTTTCGACGGCTCGTCCCAGATTCGCCTTGGCCGTGCGATTGCGCCAGGGGATTTCAATGTTCACGCCAACGTTCCAGCTACGAAATTCATTCTGGACCAGATTCTTCAGACCGGTTCCATAACCGCCGATGAATTGAGTGGCAACAGGGTTGGTGACCTGGATCGTGGTGGGTGAAAACGGAGATCCGGGTCTCACGTTGTATTGCGTGATATTTCCCTGAGCATCTCTGACAGGATCAAGAACCAGACAATTGCCTGAAATTGGCGATGAAAATGGCGAGACGCAATTGCCGACCGTTGCCGTCGAAGTCGCCGGCGTACCGCCCGTTCCGAAGGTCGTATATCCGCCAACCAGATCAATTCTGGGTTTGGCCTGATTGCGGAAAAAAGAGATGTCCGTCTGGTTCATCTCTTTTTGCAGCGCGAACTGCTTGAGTTCCGGGCGATTTTCCACGGCGAGTTTTTGGGCGTCCGCCAGCGGGATTGTGACAGGCTGAACGTCGAAAGATTCGACAGGAATCACCTGCGCATCCCACAAATCGCCGTTGGTCGGGCCAAGCGTCAGATTCTTGAGGGCATTTTCGGCTTGGGCAACAGAGTTCATCGCGGCGAACACCTGCTGACGGCGCGATTCCAGAGTGGCGGCGGATTGAGTCACTTCAATCGGCGCCAGTGTTCCCACTTCCACCTGACGTTTGTTGTTGGAAAGCTGCGTTTCGGCCAGCTTCACCGCATCGCGCTGGATTTCTTCATCCTTGATCGCAAACGCCAAATCCCAATATGCCTGCTGCACGCGGGAAATGATTTCAATCGTGCGCTGCCGGAAAACTGCGTCGGACAAATCCAGCCGCTTGCGGCTCAATTGAATCTGGCGGCGATTCGGATCAATTTTGTAGTTGCGAAACAGGGGTTGAGAAATTGTGAAGTTCAGTTGCGGATCATACTGCGATGAAAACAAGCTGAAGTTGGAAGATGAGCGCGTGTTGTTGAAGCTGACTTGATAAGAAGCGCCCGTGTTGTAAATCAACCCCTGATGTCCAAAGTTGAATGTGATGGATTTTCGGGTCAACGCCGATATGTCACTGCCGACGCCGCTGAACGGGCGTGTGTTCGGGCTTCCCGAAGAGTTATAGGAAAAACCCTGAGTCGAAATCGGGTCGTAAGCCCCTTCCGCCGCCAGCAAATCGAATCCAGCCTGTCGCACATTGGTGCGTTCGATTTCAATGTCCGGGTTGTTTTCCAATGCGGCCAGAATCGCATCGCGCAACGTCCAGCGGGCGACTTTACCCGGCTCCAGCCCGACGGTGCGCTGCGGGATCGGACGTGCCTCCGGTTGTTGAGTTTGCGCGGGTTGAGTCTGTTCCTGGGCCAATGCCGATGCGACCAACATCATCATGCAACACGCGGCCAATGCCAGACCCGCCAATTGACGAGACAGAGCCTGAAAGCTTTTCGTAGTCATCTTCCTCATTCTCCGAGTTGAATTGCTTGAAAACAGAGTGTTTTCGGATACCTAACCGCTGCTGTTTACGAACTGATTTCAGGAGCGGTTGCAAGAAAATTGGAATCAGCGATTTAGCGAAGAAGGATTTAGGATTCAGCGAAAAAGAGTATTCGATCCCTAACTCCTAATTCCTATCCCCTAACTCCTATAATCCGCATTGATGCGAATGTAACCTTCGGTCAAATCACAGGTCCATTCGGTGACCTCGGCATCGCCCTGATGCAGATCAATGGTGACAGTCACTTCATCGCGTTTGAGAATTTCCAGCGCCAGCGCTTCGTCGAAATCCAGGCCGCGCCCATTTCGCGCAACAACCAGCTTGCCCAGTTTGATTTCGACTTTGGAAACATCGAATTTCGCGCCGCTGCGTCCGGCGGCGGCCAGAATCCGTCCCCAATTAGCGTCGGCTCCGGCTAAAGCAGTCTTGACGAGCGGACTGGTCGCAACGGTCACAGCTATTTTCTCAGCATCGCGCAGGCCTGGCGCTCGGCGAACCTGAATCGTCACCAGTTTGGTCGCCCCTTCGCCATCGCGAGCGACGTCTTTCGCCAAGTCGCGGCAAACATCAGTCAAGGCGCTGGTGAATGCTTCGAAGTCTGCACCCGAAGCTTTGGAAATCGGCGGATTTTCCGCTGCGCCGTTCGCCAAAACCATCAACGTGTCATTGGTCGAGGTGTCTCCATCCACCGAAACGCGATTGAATGTTTGACTCACCGCCAGTTTCAATGAGGCTTGAAGCGTCGCTTTGGTAATCGCCGCGTCAGTCGTCACAAACGCCAGCAACGTGGCCATGTTGGGATGAATCATCCCAGCGCCTTTGGCAACGCCGGCAATCGTCACCTGTTTGCCATCAAGCTTCAAACGACGAACGGCGCGTTTGGGGCGCGTGTCTGTGGTCATAATCGCTTCGGCGACTTTCCAACCTCTTTCGCGCGAAAGCTCCGCTGTGGCGGCGCGCACGCCCGATTCGACCTTCGTCATATCCAGACGCTGACCAATCACTCCGGTCGAAGCGATCAGGACTTCGCGGTCGTCGCAATTGAAGTATTCGGCAACCAGTGCGGCGGTCTGCCGCGCATCACTCAATCCTTCTTCGCCTGTGCAGGCATTCGCGCCACCGGAATTCACGACGATGGCACGATGCGTTCGATGCCGCAGATGCTGCTGCGACAACAACACTGGCGCAGCCGCCACCAGATTTTGAGTAAACACAGCCGCCGCAACTGCCGGGCGTTCGGAGATGATGATCGCCAAATCCTCTCCCCCTCTCTTTTTCAAACCGCAAGCCGCTGTTCCGGCCAGGAATCCTTTGGGCAACGCGACCGAACTATCAGTTCGCTTTTCTGCGGAGCGACTCTCCTGCTTTTTGCTTCTCATTTTTTCAGAAAACGAAGCCAGCAGTAATCGCATTAACACTTGAGCGGCGCTGCGAGCTTCTTTTCAAATTCCTTTCCAAGTTATGTGCCAACCTCGTTGGCTAATAAAATCTTCGACTTACCCCAAGTTCCAAACTTCAGAACTGTTCGATTCCGGGACTTAAGCGTTCACAATCGGGCAACGAATGCTCAACCAACTCGTTTTTCCAACTTGACGACCGGAATGTTCACCTGACTGACATCGAAGGGTTCGGGATTTACGCCTTCAACCAAATCCAGCACCATCGCCACTTCGTCGCAGCAATTGAACTTTGGACAATTGATGCAATCCATCCAGACTTTGCGCGGCATCGAATCGTGCGCCACAACGCGAAACCCGAGCTTGGAGAAAAACTCGGTCACGTAAGTAAAGGCGTAAACCTGAACCAATCCATGTTCGCGCGCTTCGGCAATGTTGGCTTCGACCAGTTTGCGACCTATGCCGCGTTTGCCCGCCGATTCATCTACCGCCAGCGAACGAACCTCCGCCATATCGCCCCAGGTGAAATGCAGCCCTGAACAACCAACGACTCTGCCGTCTAGTTCAGCGACATGAAAGTCGCGGATGTTTTCGTAAATGCTCAGCATGGTGCGCGGCAACATTTGTTCTTGCCGCGCGTATTGATTGACCAATTCATGAATGCGAACGGCGTCTGCCGTTTTGGCTTTGCGAATAATCATAGCGGTGAACAGTTAAACCACAGATGAACACGGATGAACTCAGATAAACACAGATACGGCTAATCAGTTAGCCATTCGTTTTATACCAAGCCTCGAAGTGCCAAAGTTGATGATAAGACCGATTTTCAGCTTGGTCGCTTTCAGGTAATTCAGCAGTTGGGCTTGGTGAATATCATCAATTGTTTTGGCCGCTTTCAATTCAACCAACACCTGATCTTCAACGATCAAATCAGCGACGTAATTGCCAACAATCATGCCCTCATAAATCACCTTAATTGCCTTCTGCTGTTCAAATTTCAACCCGGCTTTTCTTAACTCCACAGCCAGAGGGTTTTCGTAAACCTTTTCCAGGAAGCCGACACCCAAAGTGTTGCTGACTTTCATTGCCGCTCCAATAATGGCTTCAGTGATTTTATTGATCTCTTCCAGTTCCACCCCAAGCTCCCCATCCGTGTTTATCTGTGTTCATCTGTGGTTGCTTTTGTCTCTTCAGCCAGGACTTCGCCCAACGCCATAACCAGCGCCGTAATTTCGGCTTTCTTGATGATGTACGGCGGCAAAAACCGCAGCACGGTATCGTGAGTGCAGTTCATCAAAAAGCCTCGTTCCAGCATTTTGGCGACGACGTTTTTTCCGCTGAAGTTGAGTTCCGCGGCGACCATCAATCCCATGCCGCGAACTTCTTTGATTGCGCCTGGAACGTCGCGCTGTAATCGGCGCAGCTTTTTGCGGAAGAAATTGCCGACTTCCATCACGCGCTGCATCAGATGTTCTTCGTCCAGCATTTGCAGAAATTCCAGACTCAACCGGCAAGCCAGCGGCCCTCCGCCGAACGTCGTGCCGTGATCGCCAGCTTTCAGACCTTCGACAAATTTTTCAGCTACCAGAAACGCGCCAAGCGGAACGCCAAGTCCCAGCGGTTTGGCAACGCACAACACATCGGGTTTGACCGAAGTGTTTTCAAACGCGAACAGCTTTCCGGTTCGGCCCAGCCCGCATTGCACCTCGTCCAAAACGAGCAACGCGCCGGTTTCGTCGCAACGCTGTCGAACGACTTTCAGAAATTCATCGCTGATGGCTACCACGCCACTTTCGCCCTGAATGGTTTCGATCAACACGGCGGCAGTGCGTTCGGTAATTGCCGCGCGCGCTTCGGCAAAGTTGTCGGCGCAATTATTCGGATCAATGAAATGCACGCCGGGAATCAGCGGCTCAAAAGGTTTGCGGTATTTTTCCTGCCCTGTGATTGAAAGCGCGCCGAGCGTTCGTCCGTGAAATGAATTCGTCAGCGCGACAAATTCAGTTTGTTCAGTGCGACCTTGCCGATAATGAAACCCGCGCGCCAGTTTCAGCGCGCCTTCGTTGGCTTCGGTTCCGGTGTTGCAGAAAAAGACGCGCGCCATTCCGGCGGCTTTGGCCAGTTTTTCCGCCAGTTGGCCTTGAAACGGGTGGTAATACAAATTCGAGGTGTGCAGCAAATCACCTTGTTCGCGCAACACGCGGCGCACGCGCGGATGATCGTAACCAAGCACATTGACGCCGATGCCCGAAATGAAATCCAGGTAGGCTTTGCCGTTGGCGTCATAGATCGTCGAACCTTTGGCGCGCACCAGCATGACGGGATTGCGCGCATAGGTCTGCATCAAAAATTGCGATTCCAGCGTTTGAGCCTGCTCAAGCGTAAATGTTGCTGTCTGATCCTGTTCGTTCAATTCCTTCTCCGTCTTGTTCGGTTTTCTGGATGATTTCTTTTGCGCTCGTCCGGCAACAGCCGCCGCAGCCGCCGGTTTGCTGATTTGGCGGCCATTGCGTGAAGCCGCGTCGGCAGCATCGCGGTTGTATACATACATCCAGCACGATTGATTGCCGCCGCTGGCCAGTTTGACATCGGCTTTGACGCGACGGAATAGACTGGTCTCGGGTTCGTCCGTGTCAAAACCTTCGTACTCATCCAATTCGGCCATCATCGCCGGGTCTTTCGGCAATTCAAACACTTCGCCAATGATGCGCGAAGACGTGTTCGCATCCAGCACCGCTCCTGTGTAATCGCCCAAATCCAGCAACTGCCCCAACACAGTCGCCGAACCAACCGGTTTCCACCGTTCGACGATGTGCTTCATTTCCGGCGGAGCCATCGCAGGCCGCAAAGTCCCGTAAACAAAGATGAATTCGCTCATTATTGATTGATTGTGGTTCCGAGTTGTTCGCCGTGTTGCAACACGCGCGTCAGCACGTTTTCTTCCGCAGCGCCGACAATCAGGATGCGCCTGACTCCGGCTTCCAGACCCTCAGTACAAGCGCGAAGCTTCGGACGCATCCCGCCTGAAGCTACTCCGCTGGCCATCAATTCGTTGATTCCGGCTCGATTGAGTTGCGTGATTTGATTTCCTTCCCCGTCCAGCACGCCACCGACATCGGTCACGAACACCAGCGTTTCCGCCTTACATCCGACAGCGACCGACGCAGCCATTTGATCGCCGTTGACGTTGTAATACTCCTTGTCGGTTTCGCCCATCGCCAGACAAGCGACCGCAGGCATGACGCCTGCCGAAAGCATCGCGTCAATCAACGTCGAGTTCGTTTTGACGATTCGCCCGACAAAGCCCAAATCCGTTCCGTCTTCAGCATTCATTTTTTCGGCCAGAAAACTTTGGCCGTCGCCACCCGCTATGCTGGCCGCGTTGACGCCAACGCGAGCGAGTTCCGCCACCAAATCTTTTCCTACCTGACCGGCCAAAACCATCTGCACGACGTTGCGCGCGGCGGCATCCGTAATTCGCAAACCATCGTGAAAACGAGATTCGACGCCGAGCTTTTCCAGCAGCGCAGCGATCTGTTTGCCTCCGCCGTGAACCAGAATCAGTTCGTGGCCTGCGCGATGAAGCTCGGCGATTTGCGCAACGAGTTTTCTCCGAAGTTCAGCGTTGATCAGAATGCTGCCGCCAAGTTTGAGCACCGTTCTGCTCATCGAAGCCCTGCCCCCTCATCAAAGCCGAACGCCAGGTTGGCATTTTGCAGCGCCTGACTGGCTGCGCCTTTCAGCAGATTGTCTTCGGCGGAAACGACAATTAACTGGCCTGTCGTTTCGTCCACCGCGCAGCCAATGTCGCAATAAGGCGTGCCCGCGACAAACTTGATTTCGGGAAGCTGCGATTCGGCGAACACGCGAACGAACGGCGAATCGGCAAAGGTTTTCTGCCAGACGTTCAGCACGTCGGCACGCGTCACTCCGGCGTTCAGCCGGGCGTAAATCGTCGAAAGAATGCCTCGATTGATCGGCAGCAGATGCGGCGTGAAGATCAGCGAAGTCGGCGAATTTTCGATTCCCAAGCCTTGCGCGATTTCCGGCGTGTGGCGATGTTTGAAAACGTTGTATGACTTGAAGCTTTCGCTGACTTCGACAAAGTGCGTCGTGGCGGTCGGCGACTTCCCTGCTCCTGTGACGCCGGACTTGGAATCGCTGATGATCGTCTGGCTGCGATCAATCAACCCGGCATCGAGCAACGGTTTCATCGGAACTATGACCGTCGTAGGGTAACAGCCTGGATTGGCGATCAAATTCGCGCCGGGCAATTCCGCACGGACGAACTCAGTCAATCCATACACGGCTTTTTCCAGCAAATCAGGCCGCGTGTGCTCAAATCCGTAATACTTCGGATAAAGCGAAGCGTCTTTCAGCCGAAACGCCCCGCTGATGTCCACCACGGTTGCGCCGGTTTCCAGCAGCGCAGGCGTGACTTCGTGCGAAAACTCGTTCGGTGTTCCCAAGAAAATGACTTGCGCGTCCAGCCTGGCAACTTCCGCTTCATCAAACGGCTGGCAATTCAGTTTCGTCAGCCCGGTCAGTTGCGGATGAATGCCGGCGAGCGGCGTGACTTCGCCCGAACGTGAAGCGAAAGCTCCGACCAGTTCCATCTGCGGATGGTTCAGCAAATACTTGATCAGGTCGCGCCCGGAATACCCTGTCGCTCCGGCGACAACGGCGCGCACTCGATTGCCCATCGTTACTCCTTAAAAAGAAGGTCAGAATTTGCGCAGAAAAAAGAAGCGCGGAGTTTACACGATGTGCAACAAGGCTGAAAGAGATTGAATTGATTCATCTGGATTGTTTTTCGACTTTCAATCCGCGCCCAAGCGGGTAAAGTCCCGGCAAACTGACCGGCAATTTGCCCGATATTTCGATTTCGGCAAACAACGCTTTGGCGGCAGCGCGTTGGCTGACGGGGTAAATACCATACGCCAGCAGGTAAGACGGCGAATCAGGAATCGCCAGCGGAAGGTACGGATTGCCAAAAGAAATAACCACCAGCGGCACTCGGCGTTTGATCAACTCGTCGGCAAGTCGTTTGCCAATCGGTGGCAACGCAATGCTTCCCTTGCCGCTGCGAGCACGAACAGCAATCGAATAAATGATCGCGGTGGGATTTACCGAATCCAGTTTTGCCAACACGCGACTGATCTCGGTTTCGGTTGCGCGGGCGTCCAGCGTGTAGTTTTCGATGGTCTCATTGCGCTTTCGCAATTCATCCACAAACGGTTTGGTGATAAGCCGGTCGTCTTCATCTGTGAAGGTCAGATTGAAGAGTTTGCTGCCAGCGGCGTTGATCGGCAGGACTTTTTGTTCGTCGCGCGCCAGAGTCATCGAACGCTCGGCGATGCGTTCGGCCAAATCCATAAATCGCGGATTGTTGACGACCCGATCCACTTCGTTCAGGTCAATCAGCTTTTGCCGGTGCAAGTTCAACGCAGCTTTGGCGCGCAACAATCGTTCGACCGAAGCATTGATGCGCGCTTCGGTAATTTCGCCTTTGGCCACGGCGTCTTTGACTCCGGCAATTGCGGCGTCAATGTCGGGCGATTTTTCGATCAAATCCACTCCGGCCTTGATGGCTTTAACAGCCGCTTCCGCCGCAGTGTAGCGAGCCGAAATTCCAGCCATGTTCATCGCGTCGGTGACGATCACACCGTTGAACTTCAAATCTTCGCGCAACAACCCGGTCATGATTTTCGGCGACAAGGTTCCCGGCAGAGTCACGCGCGCGGCGTCCGATTCGGTCAAGGAACGAAATTCTGTCGAAACGACTTCTTGCTCGCTCAACTGCCTGACCGACGCGGCCATCTCAGGTTCAATCTGCGGCAAAGCGATGTGCGCAGACATCACTCCGCCAACGCCAGCCGCAATTGCTGCGCGAAATGGAACCAGTTCCAGATTCAGCAATCGCTCGCGGCTGACATCCACCACAGGCAGACCTATGTGTGAATCCGTGGCCGTGTCGCCGTGACCGGGAAAGTGTTTGGCGCAGGTCATCGCTCCGGCAGCTTGCGCACCTTCGATAAAGGCTTTGGCGAATTCGGCAACCGTCGCTGGGTCTTCGCCGAACGAACGCACATTGATAACCGGATTGTTCGGATTGTTGTTCACGTCCGAAGTCGGCGCGAACAACCAATTGACGCCCATCGCACGCGCTTGCAGAGCCGTCGCTTCGCCCTGCAACCGCGCCCATTTCACATCGCCCGTCGCCGCGACAGCCATGTTCGGCGCCCACCATGGAGTTTCGTCAAAGCGCATTCCCAATCCCATTTCCAGATCGGAAGCAATCAGCAATGGAACTTTGGCCAGCTCCTGCCAGCGATTGGCCGAAAGCGCAGTCGGCAACACTTCGCTGCGAAAAACCAGCACACCGCCGACTTTGTTGTCCACGATGTGATGTCGCAGCTTTTTGAATTCTTCGCTTTCGCGATTCCAGAACACGACGTTGGCGTCGGCCAGAAACATCTGACCGATCTTTTCGTCCAGCGTCAGCGACTTCAGCGTCTTGCGAATCCAGTCTTCGTCTTTCTTGCTGAGCTTGCGGTCAAAGGGTGAATAAGGTTTAGTTTGCGTAGCGGCAGAAGGAAGAAAAACAAGCGCAGTGATAAGCAGGAGAGTCAGAATTTTGAGTTTCACAGTTTAACCTTTGATTTTGTCATGCAGGCGAATCAGGATTGATACCATCTGAAGCGTTCCTTCTTGTCGCCAATTTTAACGCGCGACAATTCTAACAGCGTAACGGCAAGGCCAACAATTGGCAGCAAAAGTGAAAGCTGTTAGGCTTCAAGCTATGGAAACTGAAAACGCAACAACTGAATTGACGATCACGCTGCCGGAGTCCATGAAGGAATTCATCGAGCGGGAAGCCGTCGAAGGTCATTACGCCTCCCCGAGCGAATACGTCCGCGATTTAGTGGAAGAGGCGCTGGATCGCAAGAATGAAGAGCGATTGGAAAAGCTCCTGCTCGAAGGCTTGAACAGCGGCCCGGCGACTCCTATGACGCGGGAAGATTGGAATGGAATAAAGCAGCGTGGCCTTGAGCGTCTTCAGCCAAAGCAAGACTGATGGGAATCGTCAACAAACACGAACAAGCCTTACGCGACCTTGAGGAGATTTTTGTCTTTATTGGGGAGCAGGATATTGATGCCGCATCCAAGTTTCTGACGGCGGCAGAACAAACGTTCGAGCTTTTGGCAAAGATGCCGGCGATGGGCAGCATCCGCAGGTTTCGTTCTTCACGCCTTCGCAACCTGCGCCAATTTCCAGTCAAGAATCACCAGGAATTTCTGATCTTTTACCATCCGACTGAGAATGGCATTCATGTCGTCAGAGTGCTGCACGCCAAGCGCGATCTTGACGTTGTCTTTGCAAAAGACAATTAACGCTCGTCCGCTGTCACCTGTCTGCCGACGACGAAACTCGTCAACAACCCAACAGCAAAAGTCGTCACCGAACCAATCAAAACGTACCATTGCCAGCTCACGCCGGTTTGCAGCTTCACCCATAACATCAACGCCGCTCCGGCAATAATTCCGGCAACAGCCGCCGTCTGCCCGACTCGTTTGGTGAAAGTCCCCAAAAAGAACACGCCCAGAATCACCCCGTTGGTGAACGAAGCAATGCCCAGCACTTCATCCACGACGCGGCTGGAAAGTTTGATGGCCATGATTGCCACCGAAATCTGCACAACGCCCCAGACGGCGGTCAGCACGCGCGAAACCTTCAGATAATGATGATCGGATTTTTTGCCGCCGGTCAGCGGCAGATAAAAATCGCCCATTGCCGTCGCCGCCGAAGAATTCAACGAAGACGACAATGTGGACATCGCCGCGGCAAAGATCGCCGCTACAACCAACCCGACGATTCCCGCAGGCAAATGCGCGACAATGAAGTGCGGAAAGATGCGGTCGGTTTGCAGTTTTCCGTTGAGCGTGAAGCTGGCGATTTCTGCCGAAGCGTGGCCGGTGTAATACACGTACAGCATGACGCCTATCAGCAGAAAGAGCATGAATTGAACGAAGACGACCGCGCCGCTGGTCAACAGGGCCAGGCGCGCCTGCCGCGTGGAACTGCTGCACAAATATCGCTGCACCATCATTTGATCTGTTCCGTGCGTCGCCGTCGTCAAAAACGCTCCGCCAATGACGCCAGACCAGAAGGTGTAACTTTTCGTCAGCGTCCAACTGAAATCGAACCAGTTGAATTTGCCAGCGCCGATTCCGACTTGAACGACTTCATCCCAACCGCCGGGAATTTTGCCGAGCAGAATCCAGGCTGCCAGCCCGGCGCCGAGCAGATAGATGACCAATTGAATCACGTCCGTCCAGATCACCGCAGCCATTCCGCCCAGATAAGTGTAAAGAATCGTCGCCGCGCCCATTACCACAACTGAAACGATCAACACGGCGAACTTTGGTTCGATCCATGGAAACCAACTCAAAACTGTTTGTTCAGTGCCGGGCATGGCCAACAGCAGCGCAGCCAGAACCAATCCGGTGGCGAACAAACGAAATCCATCGGCAAGACTGCGCGTCGTCAAAAACAGCAATGACGCCAATCTTCGGACTCCGCTGCCGAATCGCTGGCCGAGCAACTGGTAAACCGTCAACAATTCGCCGCGAAAATACAAAGGCACAAAAAGCGCCGTCACAATGATGCGCCCGATCATGTAACCTATGACCAACTGCATGAACGTGAAGTTTGCGTTGTAGGCAAATCCGGGCACGCTGATGAAAGTCACGGTGCTGGTTTCGGTGGCAACGATGGAACCCATGATCGCCCACCAGGGAACTCGTTCGCCGGCGACGAAATAATCCTTGACGTTTTTCTGCGAGCGCGAAAACCACGCGCCAAACAGAACCGTCCCCACCAGATAAGCCACAAGAATCGTCAGATCGAGTGTTCGCATAATTGATTGAATGTGAGGTCAGCGATCTTATTTGATTTCGCCAGCCGCCGGACGTTTCTTTTCACGAATCCAGGTCAGCAATTCATCGAACGCAGCTCCGGTTTGCGGCGCGGTGAAATTGCAATGGCCGTTGGCGACGACGAACTTGGCGACGAATAAATCCTGAGTCCCGGCAACGCGCGCGAATTCATCGTACTGGCTGACAAATCGTCCGGGAATCAGTTGATCGTAGGTCGTGTGGAGAGTCAGCACAGGGTCTTTGATTTTTCCGGTCGGGGAATAATGCTGCAACAGATATTCGCGCGCTTTGGCGTCGGCTGCGTAACGTTTGACTCCGCGATTCATTGCCACATCGTCTTCAAAGCCGTCGTAAATCGTGTTGCGATTGTCGAAAGGATTTCCGCCGGAACGCACTTGCAGTTCACGAACGATCTCGTACCAGAACGCCAGCACAAACGGCGCTTCCGCTGGCGAATTCAAACTGTAGCGTTTGGCATAACGAGCGGCCTTTTCGGGCGAGGCTTCGATGGCGGCGCGCGCCTTCGCCTGATCCAGTTTGGCGGTTTGCGGCAGATTCACCAGCGAACCGACCACGTTCGGAAACAGAAAATCGAAGGTCACAAGCATGTCGAAAATGCGTTCCTGAAAACCGTTCAGCGTGACATTCAACGGCCCGCACATCGGCAACGCGCCGTCGTAAACTTCAGGATATTTTTCAATCGTCGCCAGCGAAATCGCTCCGCCCATCGAATGCCCAAGCACGATGGTTTCATTCGGCTTGCCATGTTTGCCGACGAAATATCGCCGCAGAGCTTCGGTGTCTTCGACGGCTTCTTTCACTGCCCAACCTTGCGTGCTGTAAGCCGATTCGGCCACGGCGAATCCACGCGACAAAAATTCCTTTCGCAACGCTTGCGCTCGCGCATTTTCAAAGTTGTTGGCCGAACCGACGGTTTGATACCCGTGGCAATACATCACCAGGCCTTTGCTCCAGGTCGCAGGCATTTCAATCCGAAAGACCGCTCCATTGATTGAACCGTTTTCGACTTTGCTATCTTGCGCAAGTGTGACAATGGAAATCACACATAACATACAGAGAACGACAAATGCTCTTTTCATTTGAATCAAACTCCTTTTTAGAAACGACTGCTTTGGTTAAGATGATTGCCGGTCAACGAATCAACCACTGGAGAATCACAAATGGCATTCGCTCAACGAAAACTGGATGACCGATACTCGCCCGAAGAATACCTGGCATTTGAAAGAAAATCTGAAACCAAGCACGAATACCTGGACGGCCAGATTTACGCTATGGCCGGAGCCAGTCCGACGCATAATCAAATCTGTTTCAATGCGATTGTCGCTATTGGCAGCCAGATCATGGATTCAACCTGTACTGGCTACACCTCAGATCAAAAAGTCAGAACCGACTTGCTGGACTTGTTCTCCTATCCTGATTTGACCGTCGTTTGTGGCGAACCAAGCTTTCACGACCAACAGCAAGACGTAATTCTCAACCCCACCGTGATCGTCGAAGTGCTGTCGCCGCGAACTGAAACATACGATCGCAGCACAAAACTTGATCGGTACCAGAATATCCGCTCACTGACCGATTACATTCTTATTACTCAAAATCGCCCTTGCGTTGAGCATTACGTTCGTCAGAAAGGCAAGCGACAATGGTTGCTGACCATTGAAACCGACCTCAATGCCGAAATCGAAATCGCTTCGATCAAGTGCAAATTGAAACTCCGCGACATTTACAATCGGGTCCAATTCCCTTCTGCAAAAGGCCTGCTTGCTGCCATTGAAGGCTCAAAACCGACGAAAAAGAACGGACGAAGCAAAGCCAAATGATTTTCAACCTTGCTGCGACTTTCGCTGCTTGAAGTAAAAATATAGCGGCAAGCCGATCAGAATCAGCCCCAACCCGACTGCCGATTCAACCCGTTTGGTTTGCCATGTGTTGACGATCAACCAGATGGTCACCAGCACGAACACCAGTGGCACAACAGGATAACCCAGCGTTCTGTAAGGCCGTTCGGCGTTCGGCATCTTGCGGCGCAACACAAACACCGACGAAGTAACCAGGCCATAAAAAATCCACGAAGCGAACAGCAGACAATCGGTCAATTGATCGAAGGTTCCCGACAGGGCCAGCACACAGGACCAGACTGCCTGGACGACGATGGAAAACACTGGCACGTAGGTTCTGTGGCTGAGCGATTTCATGCGATTGAAAAACAATCCGTCTTCGGCCATGGCGAACGGCACGCGGGCATTGGACAGAATAGAACCATTAAGCGCGCCCAACGCCGAAACGACAAAGGCGATGGAAATCAGTTTGCCGCCGCTGCCCGCCCAAAAGCTCTGCGCTGCTTTGGCCGCCACCGAAGGCGCGTCACGATATTGTGTCGAATTTGACGTGACGACTTCCTGAAACGGCAGCGCGTAAAAGTAAGCCAGATTGGTCAGGCAATAAACGACCATGATGATCAGCATTCCCACAATCAACGCGAAGGGAATGTTGCGCCCCGGATTTTTAACTTCGCCCGCCGCCATTGGCATGTTGTTCCATCCATCATAACCCCACAGCGCCGCCAGCATCGCCACGCCGAACACAGACAACCCAGTCCATTCCGCCGTCCCCGATGGCGTAGCCAGATTCGACCAGTTTGCCGACGGAGCGAAAAAGAACACGCCGATGACCAACACAGCCAGTCCGGCGACTTTCAACACCGTCAACACCGATTGCACCTTGCCGCCGAAGGCTACTGTCAGGCAGTTGATCGCCGAAAGCCCAAGAATCACGGCCACGGCGACCACCTGCTGCGAACCGAACTGCCAGTTGATGGTCTTGCCCAGAAAGTTGAATGTGCTTGTCGCCCAGACGTGATTGAGCGGAATCAACACGGAAAGAAAGATGGCGAACGCCGCGCCCAGACTGGCGATGGAAGCGCTGCCCGCGACGATGAAGCGCGACCAGCCGAACAAAAACGCTGACGCTTCGCCGTAGGAATGTTTCAGGTAAACGTATTCGCCGCCCGCGTGCGGCAGCATCGCGCCAAGTTCGGCGTAAGTCAGCGCGCCTGCCAGCGACAACAAGCCCGCTGCCACCCAGGCCAGCAACACCAGCTTCGGCGTGCCGACTTCCTGCGCCATGACGGCTGCTTTCAGGAACACGCCCGAACCGATCACCGTGCCGATCACCAGCGCAGTAGTGTCGGTCAAAGTTAGACCTCGAATCAGTTGATTCTTTGTTTCTTCCATTTTGTGTGTCTCGAAATTTAGAGGTGAAAGCCATCCAAAACGCGGCTTGTATTGAAATGCGCGGCCAAGCTTCTACGAGTCGTTTGCGACTGTCAATTGTTGCAGCGTGCGTGGACAAAAAACTTTGAGCGGCAACCAGTGAAACCCAATTGCCGCCCAACGTTTGAAGTTCTGTTCTGACAAATGACTATGCGAATTTGCCAAACCGTTCGCGGAACGATTGCACATCCATCGCCGCCGCTTTGGCCAGCGTTTCCAACCAGGCTTCGTCGGCAAAGTCGCGCGCGTTCAAACGAACCATGTAATCGCGCGCCACCTGGTAACTTTCCGTCGTCACATCCACAAAACGCTGTTCACCTTTGCCGGTTTCCGGGTCCAGCAACTGGGCAAGCGGCATCGGCGTAAAATCGCCGTTCTGCATGGTCACCAGCGCCGATGTGCCTCCGGCTTGCAGATATTTCACGGCGGCGTAACCCAGATCGCGCGCGTGTTCTTCATCGAGCGGAATCGGCGAAGCGCAACGCAATTCGTAGCCGATGGTTTTGTCCACGATGGTCGGCTTGATGCCGCGTTTTTCCAATCGCCGCTCGACCACGTTTTTGACCTTGCGTCCCAGATCAATTTCAGCGACGCGAAGATTGCCCTGCGCGTCACGATCCACGTCCTGCAAATCCTGCACTTCGTCCGGGCTGAAGCGTTCGGACAGGGCTTCGGACAACAACACGACGCCGTGATTTTTGCCCATTGCGCGGCGCTTGATGATCGAACCTTCGACGATGTCGCAGATTTCATCCAGCGTGATGATGGCGTTCGGAAATTCTTCGGGAATGATCGTGCAAGTTGCGCTGGCGGCCATTCCTATGCCCAGGGTCAGATGCCCTGTTGGACGCCCCATCGTCACGCCCAGATACCAGCGCCCGGTCGTGCGCGCGTCTTCCATCAAACTTTTGACAATCGAAACGCCGGTTTGCCTTGCGCTTTCGTATCCCAGCGACACCAGCGGATCGGGCAACGGCAGATCGTTATCAATGCTTTTCGGAATCTGCACGACTTTGATCGCGCCTTCGGATTTTTGTTCGACGGCCAGACTGCTGGCGACCAGATCGTCTCCGCCAATGGTGACCAGCGCGTCAATTTCCAGTTTGTTCAGCGCGGCGATGGTGTGTTGCAACGCCTGTTCGTCAGCGGCGATATTGACCCGCGACGTGCCCAGCAAACAACCGCCTTCGGTGTGAATGCGCGACACTTCATCGGTGGTCAATTCGTGTTGTTCGTCCGTGTACCGTTGCGCCAGCCATTCAAAACCGTCGTGAAAGCCGATAGGTTTGATTCCGGCGTCAATCGCCGCCAACGCAGCCGCCGCAATCGCGCCATTCACTCCGGGCGCAGGGCCGCCGCCAACCAAAATGCCAAGTTTTTTAATTGCCATAATCTTTCCGTTTTTTTATTTCTGAAGGATCAGCCACTTCCAAAAACAACTCGACGGCCTCTGTCAGATTCGACTTTGCTTCTTCAATCGAGTCGCCTTGACTGGCAATATCCAGCTCAGGACAAAGCGAGTTGTATCCATTGCCTTCTCGCTCGATGATCGCCGTGTAATAGCTGTCGCTTTTCATCTTCGTTTCCAAAACTGATTTCAGCGAGAACCGAATCGAGCTTTCAACTCTTCAACCGTCAAATTTCCGGCCTGAGCCAGTTGCTCGGCCCAATCCTTCTGTTCGAAGTCCGTGTAATCAAGTCGCAGCATGTACTGACGCGCGACTCGGTAATTTTCGCTGTTGATGCTGACGTTGCGAACGATGGTTTTGCCTGTGTTCGCATCGCGTATGTCGGCAAACAGCAGCGGAACCAGTTGGCCGTTTTGAATGCTGACCATCGCGCCGCTGCCGCCATTGAGCAAAAAGCGAATCGCCGCATTGCCCAGTTCGCGGCAATACGCCATATCGAACGGGATCGGATCGCAGCAACGCACTTCGTAGCCAAGATTTTTATTGCTGATCGAAACGCGCAAGCCGCGCTGTTTGAAGCGGCCTTCGAGTTCGACTTTGACCTTGCGCGCCAAATCCACTTCGGCAAACCGGATGTGGCCGTGGTCGTCTTTTTCCACATCCTGCAAATCGGCCAATTCTTTCGGGTCCAGTTTTTCAATGATGCCTTCGGCCAGCACGGCCACGCCGTATTGGCGTCCCATCGCGCGGCGTTTGATGATCGCGCCTTCGATGATGTCGCAGATATGCGCGAACGGCACGTACTGTTGCTGTTCAAACTCTTCACGGATCAACGTCAAGGTCGCGCCGGAGGCTTTGCCTATGCCCAACGCCAGATGGCCTGCCTGTCGCCCCATCGCCACCACTATGTACCAGCGCCGCGTCGCCCGCGCGTCTTCCATCAGATTTTGCACCAGTTCCGCACCTACGTGACGAGCCGTTTGAAATCCAAAGGTCGGGATGTGCGGCGGCAACGGCAAATCGTTATCAATCGTTTTGGGAACGTGAACCGTGCGAATGTTCGACCAATCGGCCACCGTCGCCGAAGATTTCGCAGTGTCGTCGCCGCCGATGGTCACCAGATGCGTCACGCCCAGTTCGTTCAACGTGTCCACCACGGCTTTCATCTTGTCATCTGAACTCGTCGGGTTTTCGCGCGCCGTTCCCAGCACAGAACCTCCACGCAAGTGAACGCGCGATACGTCGTCAATCGAAAGCTGTCGCGCGCACGACGGGTCGCGTTTGACCAGATGCTTGAAACCATCCTGAATGCCCAGCACGTCAAAACCTTCATTGATGGCTTTGATCGTTGCCGAACCGATTACTGAATTGATGCCGGGAGCAGGTCCGCCCCCGACCAAAATCGCAAGTTTTCCTGCGGATGCCATTTGTCTGTCTCCTGAACAGGTGCAGAACCGATAGCGGTAGCGACCGGATTGCATCGAATCATTGATGATGTTTGAAATGTAGGTGAAGTAAGCCGGGATTCTAGCGGAGCGAATTTGGTTTGACCAGTTCAGCGCTCATTAGCCGAAACGATTTCCCTAATCAGTTCGATTGATGGAGCGAAACCAATTCAACGACGAATCACTCTTTAACTACCTGATCGCGTCAAACTTTGCTGGCTCCCGGAAATACCGTGTCATTAATTTGAAGAATGGGGATTTGAGATGATTCTTGAAACAGAACGATTGAGCCTGCGCAAACTCTCGGTGGATGACTCCGAGTTTATTCTTCGCCTGCTGAACGAATCGTCTTTCATTCAAAACATCGGCGACAAAGGCGTGCGAACGCTGGAAGACGCGCGCAACTACATTCTGAACGGCCCTATCGCCAGCTATGAACGATTCGGTTTCGGATTGTTTTGCGTTGAAGAAAAGGCTTCAGGCGAACCGGTTGGAATGTGCGGGTTGTTAAAACGAGCCGAGTTGAATGACGTGGATTTGGGTTATGCGCTGTTGCCGGAATTTTGGTCGAAAGGTTATGCGGTAGAATCGGCATCAGGCGTGATGCGACTGGCGAAAGAAACGTTTGGGTTGAATCGGGTCGTGGCCATCACTTCGCCGAATAATCAAAGTTCCATTCGAGTGCTGGAAAAGCTCGGCTTTGAATTTGTGGGAATGATTCAGTTGGCGCCCGATTCCCATGAACTGAAGCTGTTTGTCTGGCTCACCAGCGAAAACTGAAAAGAAACGACGGAACAAACGGAAATAACGGAATCAACTGAAAGACCGAACTCATTCTTCCTATTCCGTATGTTCCGTTATCTTCCAACCGCTTCGTCATCAAAATTCTCTTCAAGCAAGTCTGACAATTGCGGCCATCAACGCAGCCACATCGCCAATGCCTTTTCCGAGTTTTGCCGGAACGATTTCGCAAGCCGCAGCGGCTTGCGGCAAGGCTTCTTCGATGACGGCTTGCCGAGCAGGTTCCAGCACGCGGTCGCCCAAGGCCACGGCCAGCGAACCGAGCACGATCAATTGCGGGTTCAGCGTGTCAATCAACAACGCCATCCCGCGCCCCATCCAGGTTCCGGCTTCGGCGGCGACGGCCAGCGCGTCCGGATCATCGGCCAACATCGCTTCGACGACTTCGCGGATTGGAGTTGTCTGTGACCACCGACGCGGAAATTTCATCGCAGCCAATTCGACCAGACCTTGTCCTGAAGCGAAACCTTCCCACGAACCGGCTTTGCCAAATCCGACCGGGCCAGTTGGGGCCAATCGCAGATGGCCGACTTCGCCCGCAGTGTCTGTGACGCCGCGCAACACTTGCCCGTTGACGATCAATCCTGCGCCAAGCCCTGTGCCGAAGGTCAGAAAGATCAGATGGCGAAGCCCTTCGCGTCCCTTCCCTGCGCCAAAATGAAATTCGGCCAGCGCGCCCGCGTTGCCGTCGTGTTCGACAAACACCGGCAAGCCGGGAAATTCCGCCGCCAGCGCCGCTTTCAACTCAACGCCATGCCAGCCGGGCAAATGCGGCGGATCAATCAATTCGCCTTCGGCAATTTTCAAAGGTCCGCCGATGGAAACGCTGACGGCGTTGATGCTACGCCCGGCGGATTCAGCAGTTGTCTTTATACGCCGAGCGGCAGTCACAATGCGCGGAAAGGTTTCGACAAAAGGGCGCTCGGCTTCGGTGGCCAGTTCTTCACGTTGAAGAATTGTCGCGTCGCGCGTGCCTTCGATCACGGCGGTTTTGGTTCCGCCGACATCGAAACCGAGAATGGTCGCCTTAGCAGTTAAATCCGGTTCAGTCATTTTTTTCTCAGTCAACTTATTGCAGTGATAGAAGCGCATCAAGTATGCTTCGCCCGCCAGAGATGAATCCATCTCAACGACATTCGGTTCAAAGGTATCACAAAAAAATCCCTGATTGGCTGTTCCCAAAGCCTCAACACATTCTTTCGCGCAAGGAGTTATGAATCATGAACGCTGCCGAAGAACGCAACGTCATTCCGATGCCAAACGCTGAGTTCCATCAATCCGCCAACATCACCGCCCAGGAAGTAGCAGGCGCGGGCAACATCGAAAAAATCCGCGACATTCTGTTCGGCGCACAGATGCGCGATTACGAACGTCGCTTCGTCCGGCTTGAAGAACGTCTGATGAAGGAAGCAGCCGACGCGCGCGAAGACGCTCGCCGCCGTTTCGATTCGCTGGAAGCTTTCATCAAACAGGAAATCAGCGCGCTCGGCGACCGGCTGCGGTCTGAAAACCAGCAACGCACACAGTCCAACGAAGACATCACGCGCGAATTGCGCGACGCTGCGCGTTCGCTGACCAACAAGATCAACGCTTTGGACGAACACAGCGCTCAGGCGCAACGCGAATTGCGCCAGCAGTTGCTGGATCAGGCCAAACAGTTGGCGGATGAAATCCGGTTGAAACACGACGACCTGTCGTCGGCGCTGCAACGCGAATCGAGCGAGCTTCGCAATGACAAGACGGATCGAACGGCATTGGCCAATCTGTTCACCGAACTGGCCATGCGGCTCAACAATGAATTCAAGCTGCCCGGCGACGAATAACCCCTGATTGCGTTATGGCTGAATATCCGTTGCGAATCGTTCCCAACAAACCGACCCGGCACGAACCGGAGCCGGACGACGTTCTGCAACTCGATGACTTGCTGCCCGACACAAGCTTTGAATTGGAAGAACCCGCCCAGCCCAACGACGCCGAAGCGATGGCCGAATTACGCCGGTTGTTGTTGGAACCCGAACAGATTCAATTGGGCAATATCCTGGAGCGGTTGAACAACCCGCGCGTTCGCGCGCGCGAATTGAGCCGCCCTTTGCCTGAAGCGATACGCATTCGCGCGGCGCAGGATGACGCCTTGACCGAAGCCCTCGCCCCAACTGTCGTCACGGCGTTTCACACTTCCATCAAAAAAGACCCGCGCCCGGTGGCCGAAGCCATTTCCCCGCTGATGGGGCCTGCCATTCGCCGGGCCATTGCCGTCGCGCTCAGCAGCTTTGTCCAGACCATTGACCAAACCCTGAAACACAGCTTGTCGTGGCAAGGTCTCAAATGGAGGTTTCAAGCATTGACTTCCGGCAAGTCCTTTGCCGAAGTCGTGCTGTTTCACACGCTGGTGTATGGCGTGGAGCAGGTCTTCCTGATTCACAAACAAACCGGGCTGTTGCTGCATCACGTGGCTTCGGACCCCACAATCGCCAACGATGCCGATGTCGTTTCAGGAATGTTGACCGCAATGCAGGTGGCCAATTTCAGCATGGGGCGCGACTCGTTCGGTTCCGACGGCGGCGAAGAAGAAAAACCCAAAACTCTGGACGTGGGCAGCGGAAGAAAAGTCTGGTTCGAGCCTGGGCCGCAGGGAATGCTGGCAGTCGTCATCAATGGCGAAGCGCCGGAAAGTTTGCGCGAAGAGTTTTTCGCCCCCGCTCTGGAAGCCATACACGTCGAACAGCGCGATGCTTTCGAGACGTTCAACGGCGATCCTTCGGCGTTTGAAGGCGCACGGCCCAGACTGGAAGAATGCCTGCAATCGCAATATCAGGGACGCACCGAGTCGAAGGAGTACAAAGTCCCGGCGTACATCTGGCTGCTGCTGGCGTTGGCGCTGATCGGATTGGGGACGTGGGGATTTTTTGCCTGGCGCGACGCGCAACGCTGGAATGCTTATGTCAACCGCCTGAAACAAGAACCCGGCATCGTCGTCGCCGAAACCGGCAAGGAAAGCGGCAAACGATTTGTCGCCGGTTTGCGCGATCCGCTGGCAGCGGACCCGCTGACGATTTTGCGAAAAGAAACTGTGATTGACCCTTCATCGGTCGAATTTCGGTTGAAAGATTACGCCGCGCTCGACGCGCCGTTGGTATTGGCGAGAGCGAAAGCCTTGCTCGAACCGCCTTCTTCGGTGGAGTTGAAATTCGCAGATGGATCATTGACCGCCAGCGGAATGGCCTCGCACGAATGGATTGGCGAAACCCGGCGAATGGCGCGCGCGCTGCCCGGCATAGTCAAGTTCGATGACCGAAATCTGATTGATGAAGATTTGAAAGAGCCGGAACTGCTGCGCCAACGCATCGAACAACAGGTCATTCGATTTATCCGGGGCGGCGTGCAACTGGCTCCCGGCCAAAATGAAAACCTGAAAGCGTTGATGGCCGACGTTCAACAACTGGCGGCGCTGGCTCCGACCGTTGGCCGCACGCTTCGCATTGAATTGATCGGCCACACCGATGCCGAAGGCGACGACGTGGCCAATATGGCGCTGAGCCGGCAACGCGCCGACAAAGTTCTGCTCAGGCTCAATTCCAAACGACTCCCCGCAAATTCGCTGACCGCCGTCGGAGTCGGCTCGCTGCAACCGGTTCGTTCCGAAACCAGCGAATCCGACAAGGAATTCAACCGCAGCGTGTCTTTCAAAGTCTCGTTGCTTGATCCGCGACAGTCAAAATCGCAATCGCCCCCCTGAGGATTTTTCGAGATGCTTCAGAAAAAGATTTGTCTGCTCGGCGCGTTTGCGGTTGGCAAAACCAGTCTGATGGCGCGATTCGTCAAGAGCATTTATTCCGACGAATATCTGACCACCGTCGGCGTCAAAGTGGACAAAAAAACCGTCACGCTCGGCGATCAGCCTGTCAATTTGATCGTCTGGGATTTGGCGGGCGAAGACGAATTTCAGAAAGTCCGCATGGATTATCTGCGCGGCGCAGCCGGGTATCTGCTGGTCGCTGACGGAACGCGACAGGCGACGCTGGAAATCGCGCGGATGTTGCGTCAGCGTGTCGCTGACCACATTGGCGACATTCCTTTTGTCTTCGTCGTCAACAAAAGCGACCTGATGGCGGAATGGGAATTCGACGACCAGACACTTGGCGAGTTCCAGTCCGCAGGTTGGCACGTCATCAAAGCCAGCGCCAAAACCGGCGAAGGCGTTGAAGATGCGTTTCGGATTCTGGCGGAAAACGTCTGCGCACGATAATCACACTCTCCAATCTCCCCGAACAATTTCAACTACACCCGGAGGCCGCAATGGCGGAGATGCCTGCACCTGTGTTTGCGTACTTGAATCGGCTGGCGACGGAACAGCGTTCGCCCGCATTTTTGCTGGCGGACGATCAAGCCCGACTTTCCGATTGGGGCGGAAGTTTGGCGGATTATGGAATTTCCGATCTGCAAGCCGGTCAACTTGTTGGCGAACAGGTTTATTTCCTGGAAGGATTATTGCCGCTGGAAGGAAATTCCATGCTGCTGCCGTGCCTGCAAACGAATTCCGGGCGAGTTGCCGATCTGCACCTGTTCCCGACCGAAGCAGGCGATTGTGTGTTGCTGCTCGACGCCACGCTGGAAGAATTCCAGCAGCGGCTGATGCAGCAAAAAGGCAACGAAGCCAGTTTGAATTACCAGCGATTGGCCAAGGAAATCCAGAAGAAAGAAATCCTGTTGCATTGCATCGTTCACGATCTGGCCGGGCCGCTGATGGGCATCAAAGGCGGTTACGAATTGCTGGCCAGCGAACCCATTTCCGAACAAGGTCGCAAATTTCTGGAAATCGGATTGCGCCAGGCGAACAAGCAGGAAACTCTGATCCGCGAAATCCTCAGCGCGTTTTCCGCCGAAGTCGAATCGCTCAACGAATTTTCGGTGGATGCCGACAACGCTCCCGATGTCGGTCGCGCCGTGCGCGATGTTGGCGAAGCGCTTTCCGCAGCCTTCGCTCACAGCCAGGTCAAATTGCGTCTGGATTTGGAGTTGGGAAAAGACTGGAAAGTCGTAGGCGACAAATCACGGCTGGAACGCGTGATTTCCAACCTGCTCGAAAACGCGCTTCGGTACAGCCCGGCCAATTCCACCGTCACAGTTGGCTGCCACGACGAAGGTGACAAAGTGCTGGTAACCATTGATGACGAAGGCGCTGGCATTCCGCCCGAAGTCGCGCCAACGCTGTTTCAAAAATTCGCGCAGGGAAAAAAAGGTAAAGGCAAAATCGGCTTGGGATTGTATTTCTGCCGCATCACGGTCGAACACTGGAAAGGCGAAATCGGCCACGAGCCGCGCGAAACCGGCGGAACCCGATTCTGGTTCCGCCTGCCTCGCCCACGAAACGTCGAAAGCAACATCAACCCCGAATAACATTCTGAATCAGATGACAGTATCAGGGCTTTCACCTGATTCACTGGCCTCTTTTTTCAAAGCGCAATGCCTATCGGCTACAAATAAACCAATTTGTGGTCGTGGTTGCCGATTTCGACTTCGTCGTAAATTCGGTCAATCAGTTCATACCCATATCGCGCCAGGAAATACGCGACGTTGAGTTCGCGCTCCTGCAGATTTTTGTTTGGATAGAGCACGGCAAAGAGGCGTTCGATTTGCTGGCCCGTGGTTTCGTCGCGTTTGGTGCGGCTGTGAACAAACCGGGTTCGGAGGTTGTTGAGTTGGTACAAAATCTTTTCGCGCCCGCCTTTGAGCGCATCGCTGAGCGTCGGTTCCACCTTCACCAATGACGCGCTCAGCTTTTCCAATTGGTCGTCAAACAGCTTTTCGGTTTCGTCGAAGATGCGTGCAGTGTCGTTGTCCAAACTCTGTTCGACAATCTTTTTCAGCACGGCTTCCTGACCGTCAAACAGGTCGTTGAATTCGATGCCGTATTTGGCCAGGGTTTTGGCGTGGCGTTTTTCGATCAGGGTGAACGTCGCGCGCGGCAAAACCACCGGTTCGACTCTTCCCAGCAGCGAATAGTTCGGTCGCAGTTGCGCGAAGTAGGCGATTTCCGCCGGGCCACCGATGTAGGCCAGAGTCGGCAGCAGATAATCCTGCACGATTGGGCGAAGCGTGACGTTGGGGCTGAAACAATTCGGACAGCGACTGACCGTGTCCAGCAGTTCGTCGGCGGCAAAACTCTTGTCGCCGGTTTTGAGATAAAAACGCCCGTCTTCGCGGCGAACCATAGCCGTGCGGCGACCGTCGTCCAGCATAAACAGTGGGACGGATTCCTGACTGGTGTACACCTGCGAATGGTATCCGGCGGCTTCGAGCTTGGCGCTGGCGGTCACCAATCGGTCGGCGAATTCCGGCACGCGCGCCATCGCTTTGGAATAAATCTCGCCGGAAACATGCTTCAGCCGATCATCCAGCGGATTGATGAGCACTACGCCGAACTTGCCGAACAGCTTCATCATCATCTTGCCAAAAGCGTCGGCGAATCCGGTTCCGGCCTTGTACGAATCGCGCAGGTCTTCGGCCAGTCGCGGAATGAATTCCGATTCCGGCAACATCGCCAACAACTGTTCGATGTTTTCGCTGACGCCTTCGGCCAATTTGACGTGGCCAACCGGTTTGCCTTCTTTCGGCGAACAGGCCGTGTAAGTCACCGTCGCCAAGTGGCCTTCGCGATTTACCAATCGCGTGTGATTCACTTCTTCAAAATCGTGGTCTTCGGCGGCAATCCAGAACATCGGAACGGCATTGACGCCTTGCGCGCGCAAATGATCAGCCAGCTTGATCGCCGTCAACGCTTTGAAAATCGTGTAAAGCGGGCCGGTAAACAACCCGGCTTGCTGCCCTGTGATGACGACTACAGAATCGTTTTGCCGCAGGCGTTCGATGTTGGCAAAGGTCGCTTCGCTCGCGCCCGCTTCTCGGTTCTGGTCGCTGAGCACGTCAGCGACGGCGTCACGATGAAACGTCTGCGCCGTCACCTGTTTGGCTCGTGGAACCAGCGCGTCCAGATTCAATCCTTCCGGTTGGTAAAACTGGGAAACCTGGCTGAAGTCATAAAGAAAATCTTTGTAGAGTTTCGATGTTCTGGGAATGTCGTTGAATTTGATTGTTCGGTGGTCGGTCATCCTTCTCCTTCGTTCGATGACAGGGAGATTGAGAGACAGAGGGATGGAGGGCAAGAGCCACAATCACTCTTTTTCCATCAATCCCTCAGTCTCTCTTTCCCTCAATCCCTGTTTTCAGTCGGCATATTCATTGACGAAGTAATACGTCTTTTCCGTCCAGATGCCAGCTTCGTTCTGTTCAAACAATTCGCTTTCGGCAATCGCTTCGGCGATTTCCCTGCGCTCTTCGTCGGTCGGGTTGGGCAACGGCGAACGCGACAAAAAACCGTACAGCCCAACCAAATCCATGGCCGCTTTCAAATGGCCGACGCCGTTTGCGGCAGTCGCTCGCGCCAGCTTGGCCAGACGGCTTTGCAAATCTTTGGCGTCTTCGTAACGGCCTTCGTGCCAGGCTTGGCGAACCGCGCACGAAGCATTCGGAGCCAGGCAGCCCACGGCCAGCACTGCGCCCGAACATCCGGTTTCCAGCGCTTCGTGCAAAATCGCAGGCGAACCTACCAGAACATTGAAGTCGGTCGTTTTCAATTCGCGGAACAGGTCTTTCATTGCCGACAAATCGCCGGAGCTTTCTTTCAATCCGATGATGTTCGGATGCTCAGCCAGATGAGCGATGGTTTCGGGCATCAACGTCACACCGGCAAATTGCGGAATCATGTAAATCATCACCGGAATCGGCGCGTTGTCGGCAATGCGTTCGTAATGCGCGATGTGATGTTCGTCAAAGAGCACTTTCTTGTAATAAAACGGCGTGATTACGACGGCTCCGTCGGCTCCGTAATCGTGCGCGCGCCGTGTCATGTCCATAGTTTGCCGCGTCGAAAGTTCGCCGGTTCCGACCAGCAGCAATTTGTCCATGGCCATTGCGCCGCGAACGGTTTCAATCACCGCCAGCTTTTCGTCAGTCGTCAAATGCGTGAATTCGCCCGTCGAACCCAAAATCAAATAGCCCAGCAGATCGGTCTGATTCCATTTCTGGACGTTGTCCCGAAGCTTGTCGTGATCTATTTCGCCGTCAAAGCCGAACGGTGTCGGCAAGGCTGCGATGATACCGTTTAAGTTGAGTGACATAACTTACCTTGAAATTTACAGTTCGTTTTCAATCAAACTTCAATCCACGCGCCACGCGGATGATGTTTTTGAGCATTTGCGGATGTTCTATCACGTGATCGGGATTGGCAGCCGACAAACGGTTCAGCGAATCCGCTCCCCAGGTCACGGCCACCGTCGTCACGCCTGCCGCTCTGCCGGTTTGAACGTCGGCGACCATATCGCCAACGTAAATCGTCGTCGCCGGATCAACGGCGAAACGATCCATCAAATGCAGCAAACCATCTGGATGCGGTTTGCTGTTCGTAACCGAATCGCCTCCGATGATTTCGTCGAAAAAATCCAGCAAGCCTGCGTGGCCGACGCGAATGCGCGCAGATTCAGTATTGGCGGCGCTGAACACGCCGAGTTTGACGCCGGAATCTTTCAATTCGCCAACCACTTCGCGTATGCCGTCAAACGGTTTGATTTCGTGGCCGTCTTCGCGGCTCAATCTGAAGTAATCGGCGATCATCGGTTCGTGCAGCTCGGCAGCGGGAAACATGCGCTGAAACATCACTGATTCGGGCGGGCCGAAATACGGAAGCATTTCTTCCAATCGCCATTGGCGTCCGGTGCGATCCAGCATGACGCGGTTGAACAATCGCAACACCGTCGAAAAGGTGTCGGCCAGCGTGCCGTCCAGATCGAAGACAACTGCGTCGAATCTGTGTTTTGAAATGATTGGTTGCATTGATGAAGTCGGCGCGCATTATAACGACGGCGAACATGCCGGGCAAATTGACGACTCAAACCCGCGTAACCATTCCTCGCCGCGCGTCGTATTGGGTCTTGCCACGAATTTTCGGCAGGCTTTATAGTCGCGCCGTATTCCGCTTCAACAAATTTCGACAACTTGACTGATTCGAGCATTGTCTGGAAAACCGATTCGAGCCTGTTTTTTGAACCGCAGAGACGCGGAGAGCCGCAGAGGTTTCGCAGAGTTTCTCCGCGCTGACTCTGTGTTCTCTGCGCCTCTGCGGTAAAAATAGTTTCTGCTTTTTGCTCGTCTCAGCAAACATTTCATCGAGGTCTGCCCAATGCAAAAAAATCTGTTTGGTCGTTTGCTGATGGCGATGCTGGTCTGCACGCTGACCATCGTCTCGGCTTCTGCTCAAAATCTGACCAGTCCCAAAGCTCATTTCGGATTCAACATCGGCGACGATTACCAACTCGCCAATTACACCCAATACGAAGCCTACATTAAAAAGCTGGACGCCGAATCCGACCGCATGAAGCTGGTCGAAATCGGTAAATCCGCCGAAGGCCGCACGATGTACCTGGGCATCATTACATCGCCGGAAAACCACAAGAAGCTGGACCGCTACAAGGAAATCGCCGCAAAGCTGGCGAAAGCCGAAGGCTTGACGAATGAACAGGCGCGCGCGCTGGCAAAGGAAGGCAAAGCCATCGTCTGGATTGACGGCGGCTTGCACGCCACCGAAGTCCTGGGACCGGCGCAGTTGATCGAAACCATCTGGCAATTCAACAGCCTGAAGGACGAAGAAACGCTGCGCTTTTTGGACAACACCATCATTCTGACCTGTCTGGTCAACCCGGACGGAATGGAACTGGTTTCCAACTGGTATATGCGCGAACAGGAACCGACCAAACGCAGTTACGGTTCGATCCCGCGCCTTTATCAAAAGTACATCGGCCACGACAACAACCGCGATTTTTACATGTCCGCGCAGCCGGAAAGCGAAGCCATCAACCGCGTGTTTTATCACGAATGGTTTCCGCAGATTGTTTACAACCATCACCAGACAGGCCCCGCCGGAACGGTGCTGTTCGCGCCGCCTTTCCGCGATCCGTTCAATTACACATTTGACCCGATGGTCGTTGCCGGAATTGATCTGGTCGGCGCAGCGATGCACCAACGCTTCGTCGCCGAAAACAAACCCGGAGCGACGACTCGAACCGGCACTGGATATTCCACATGGTGGAACGGAGGGCTGAGAACGACGGTCTACTTTCACAACATGATCGGCCTGCTGACCGAAACCATCGGCAGCCCAACGCCAATGGAAATTCCTTTCGTCGTCAGCCGCCAATTGCCGCAAGGAAATTTGATCGCGCCGATTGCTCCGCAAAAATGGCATTTCCGGCAATCGGTCGAATACTCGATCACCGCCAACCGCGCAGTCGTGGATGTAGCGGCAAAAAATCGCGAAGACTTCCTCTACAACATTTATCAGATGGGAAGAAATTCGATTGAACGCGGCAACCGCGATTCCTGGACGGTTTATCCCAGCCGCATCGCCGAAGTGCAGGAAACGATTGAACGCGAACGTCGTCAAGGTGGCGCGGGCGGCGATGGCCCCGGCGCTGGCGGCGGCAGAGGCGGAGGTTTCGGCGGACGCGGCGGAGCGGCTTCGATGAAGTATTACGAAATGCTGCGCAAACCGGAATTGCGCGATCCGCGCGGTTACGTCATTCCCTACAATCAGGCGGATTTTCTGACAGCGACCAAATTCGTCAACGCGCTTATCAAAACCGGAATCACGATTCATCGCGCGACTGGCGATTTTCAGGTCAACGGCAAATCTTATCCGGCAGGTTCTTATGTCGTGAAAACCGCGCAGGCGTTTCGCCCGCACATTCTGGATATGTTCGAACCGCAGGATCACCCGAACGATTTTCAGTATCCGGGCGGGCCGCCGATTCCACCTTACGACAGTGCTGGTTGGACGCTGGCCTATCAAATGGGCGTGAAGTTCGACCGCATTCTGGAAGGCTTTGACGGCCCGTTCGAGAAGATCAACGGCTTTGCCAAAGTCGAAACCGGAATGCCTCGCCCATTGCCGAGCGCCGCGGGCTATCTGGTCAGCCACGAAGTCAATGATTCGTTTCTGGTCACCAATCGTCTGTTGAAAGACGGCGAAGAAGTTTTCTGGCTCAAACAGGCGTTTACGGCAAACGGCAAAACTTATCCGGCGGGCACCGTTTTCGTTCCGTCAAAAGCCTCAACCGGCGCGAAGGTTCGCAAGATGGAAATCGAAACCGGCGTAAGGTTTGAACCGCTGATGGCCAAACCAGCGGGTGAAATGTTCAAACTGAAAACGCCGCGCATTGCGCTGTGGGATCGTTACGGCGGCTCTATGCCTTCGGGGTGGACGCGCTGGCTGCTGGAACAGTTCGAGTTTCCGTTCACGGTCGTTTACCCGCAAACGTTGGACGCGGGCAATCTGGCTGACAAATTCGACGTGATTATTTTTGTCACTGGCGCGATTCCGGCGGTTCGCGCAGCAGGCGGCGGAGGCCCGGCAGCAGCGGGCGGCGATGAACCTGTCTTTGGCCGCATGCCGCAAACTTCCGAGCTTCCGGAAGAATTTCGCGGCTGGGTTGGTAACATCTCAGCGGCGCGAACCATTCCACAATTGAAAGCCTTCATCGAAGCGGGCGGCACGGTGTTGACCATAGGCAGTTCGACCAATCTCGGTTATCACCTGGGCTTGCCGATGGCGAACGCGCTGGTTGAAAAAACTGCTTCCGGCGACGAACGTCCGCTTGGACGCGACAAATACTACATTCCGGGTTCGGTCTTGCAGGTGGCCGTGGACAACACCAATCCACTGGCTTATGGCATGTCCAATCGCGTGGATGTGTTTTTCGACAACAGCCCTGTGTTTCGATTGAAACCCGAAGCAGCGTTGACAGGCGTGAAGCCTGTGGCCTGGTTCGACAATGGCTCGCCGCTGCGCAGCGGCTGGGCGTGGGGACAGCGGTATTTGCAGGACGGCGTGGCCGTGATTGACGCCAGCTTCGGCAAAGGCAGGCTGTTTATGTACGGCCCAGAAATCGCGTTCCGCGCTCAACCGCACGGCACATTCAAACTGCTGTTCAACGGCATTTACCTCGGCAAAGTCGAAACAGTGAAATAACAAAAAAGCTGGGTGCGCAGACCTTCCAAGCTGCAAGGCTTGGAAGGCCTGCGCTTTTTGTCAGAAAGTCTTTCTCAGAGCCTGTTTGGAAATTAGCGCCAGAGGCGCGACCTGTTTATAGAAATGACGTATTCGTTCTCCCAAGCTCCATAGGAGCAGCCTATGCACAGGTCGCTCCTATGGAGCTTGGGGGATTTGCCGTTTGCCAAGCTATAAACAGGCCGCTCCTATGGAGATGAAAACAGTTATACGAATTTCCAAACAGGCTCTCAGCAAACGCGCAGGCCGGAGGCGCTGCGTACACAGAGTTGGCCATCAATCCGCAATTGACTGATAAGTCAGCACGCGAAATTCCGAACCATATTCCAACCCGGCGTGCGGCAAAATCTGAATCATAAAAATGCCTATCAGTTGTTCCTGCGGATCAATCCAGAACCGCGTGCCAGCCGCGCCGCCCCAATTGTATTCGCCCGGCGATCCCATCATTCCGGCTTCGCCCGGGGCTTTGCTGACGGCGACTCCCAATCCAAAACCCATTCCCGGCCCCATTCCCGGAATGCTGCCCAAATGATCACTGCTCATCAATTGCACGGTTTTGCGGCTCAGCAATCGTTTGCCGTTGTACTGACCGTTGTTCAATAACATCTGGCAGAAACGCAGATAATCATACGCGGTCGAAGTCAGCCCGCCGCCGCCGGAGAGCATGCCCTGAACTTGCAGAAAGTCAGGCACGGCGTTCGGGAATGCGTCGTAACAAGCCTGGCGCGTCGAACAGGTTTGAATCGGTTGCAGCTTGCCTTCTTTGGAGATTGTGTAAAGTTTGGCGAAGCGATCTTTTTTGCCAGCGGGAACTGCAAAGGCGGTGTCGTTCATTTCCAGCGGCGTGAAGATGCGCTCCTGCAAAAATTGATCAAAAGGCTTGCCGGACAACACTTCGATCAGACGGCCTTGCACGTCTACTGAAACGCTGTAATGCCAGCGCGTGCCGGGTTCGTATTGCAGCGGGATCTTGGCCAAATCCGACACGAAATCGGCCAGATTCAACTGGCCCAGAATTTTGGCTTTGCGGTATTCACGATCTACCAGCGTGTCGCCAAACACGCCATAAGTCAGCCCCGCAGTGTGCCGCAGCAAATCGCGGACGGTGATTGGGCGTCGGGCAGGAACGGTTTTCATGACCATCTGGCCTGTTTGCGGGTCTTTTTCTTCGATGGCCACCTGCATTTTGGCGAATTCTGGCAGATATTTGGCGACCGGATCGTTGAGCTGAAACTTGCCTTCTTCATACAGCATCATCAGCGCTGCGCTGGTGATGGGTTTGGTCATCGAATAAATGCGATGAATGGTGTCCATCTTCATCGGCTTTCCGGCTTCGACATCGGCCATGCCGAAGGTTTCCTGATAAGCGATTTTGCCTTGCCGCGCGATCAAGCCCGAAGCGCCGGGAATGCGTTTTTCGGCAATGTGTTTGTTCATCACCGCGCGAATGTTCGCCAGCCGATTGGACGACAGCCCCACGGTTTCGGGCGCTACGACCACAGGATCGTTTTTGCCTTTGCTTGCCACAGGCATAAACAGCGGGCTAACTGCCAGTGCCAAGATCAGCGTCAAGATAGAAAACAGCAATCGTTTCATAGTTCCTCCATGATGCAAGGGATGAAATTTCAATCGCCGAGTCGTTTGGTTTCGGCGCGTTCAATAATCAGCGCCAGCGGCATCGGGCCTTCGCTGGCGGCTTTCGGACAATGGCGCAATCCTTTCGGAATAACAATGCCTTGTCCGGCGCTGAGCAGAAAATGGCCTTGTTCTGTTTGAAACAGGACTTCACCTTCCAGCACGATGAAGCTTTCGTCTTCGTTGTCGTGCGCGTGCCAGCGTTCAAATTCGCCCTGGAACTTCACCAGCCGGATGGCGAACTCGTCCACCGTCGCCAGATTCACTGGCGAATAAGCTTCGGTGATTTGATCTCGGATTTGCCGAATCGAAAAAAGCTGTACGTCCATTGCCCTGCCTTGTTTTTATCCACGAAGAACACGAAGGGGACACGAAGAAAATATCCTGCCTTCGTGTTTCTTCGTGACCTTCGTGGATGATGTTTATTTCTTGACCACTACGCCGCCTTTCATCACGAACTTGATGCGTTCCAGTTCGGTGACGTCTTTGGTCGGGTCGCCTTCGACGGCGATCAGGTCGGCGAACTTGCCCGCTTCTACCGCGCCGATGCGGTCTTCCCAGCCGAGCAGTTTCGACGCATGAACCGTGGCGGTTTGAATCGCCTGGATCGGCGTCAATCCCATTCGCACCAGCACGGCAAATTCTCGCGCGTTCAATCCGTGCGGATAAACAGCGGCATCTGTGCCGAAGGCGACCGGGACGCCTTGTTGAATGGCGTGCGTCAGATTCTTTTTCATCGCGGGCATGACTTCTTTGGCCTTGGCAATGATCTGCGGCGGCAAACCCAGCGACGGATAATTTTCCAAAAACCAGTCGGTCAGATAAATCGTCGGGACAAGATAAGTTCCCTTCTCTTTCATCAACCGAATGCCTTCGTCGTCAATGTAGGTTCCGTGTTCGATGGAATCCACACCGGCCAGCACAGCCTGTTTCAAACCTTCGCCTCCGTGCGCGTGGGCGGCGACTTTGCGACCGAGCCGGTGCGCTTCAGCGACGACGGTTTTCATTTCGTCAAACGTGAATTCGGCGTGCTTCGGGTCGTCGCCCAACGACAGCACGCCGCCGGTCGAGCAAAACTTGATGACGTTCGCCCCGTATTTGATGACTTCGCGGGTTTTGGCCATGACGTTTTCAACGCCATCGGCCACGCCATCGGCTTTGTGGTGAAACTCCCAGGGCAGAAAGCTGTCGTCGCAATGGCCTCCGGTGATGCCCAGACTTGGGCCTGAAGCGACTATGCGCGGGCCGGGCACGTCTCCGGCGTTGATGGCGTCGCGCAACGCAATGTCGGAATAACCGCCCGCGCCAACGTTCCGAACCGTCGTGAATCCAGCCAGCAAAGTGATGTTGGCGTTCCGTGCTCCAATCAAAGCCTGGCGCGGAATGGATTGCCGGATTGACGAAGCAGCATTGGCTGGCGAAAACGTCAGATGCGTGTGGCTGTCAATCAAACCGGGCAGCACCGTCATGCTTTTCAGGTCAATAACTTCGGCTCCGGCTGGAACCGTGAGATTTGCGCCGACAGCGGTGATACGTTCGCCTTCGATCAGTATGAACGCATTGTTGATGAATTGGCCTGTGCGAACGTCCAGCACGCGACCGGCTTTGATGGCGACGATTTTCGATTGCTGCGCAAAGACCGCAACTGTCAGCAAGCAAACCAAAAGCGAAACAACAAACAATCTGACTTTCATTGCTTAAGGGTCTCCTAGAATGGATTGGGTGAAACCTGTCTGGAATAAAGCGCGGCGATGATAAGTCTGGCCGGTGCATGTGGCAACACGCTTGGGCTATACTTCGCCGCGCCACCCCATCGGTTCAAACGAAAAACCAACTTCAGCGCCATGCGTAGCCCGTTTTACCAAGGCAATTTCTGTTCGGAATGCGGCAACCGATTGCCGCCGCAATTCCATTTTCGCCCGCGCCATTTTTGCGATGAGTGCGCGGCTCAATTGCGCCAACGCAGTTACGTTTCGCCATTGGCGATCTTGCTGCTCGTGGCTTCTGTCGCGGTTTTTGCGTTCAGTTACAAAACCGGCAATTCGCCAACCCGACCAATCCATTCAACCGCGTCTGTTTCCGCCGAAGACACCATAGTCAATCGCAGCTTGAAACCCGCCGTTGCCGTAGAACCCAAAACACTTTGCGGCGCGCGAACCCGGCGCGGAACGCCTTGCCGTCGTCCGGTCAAACCCGGTCAACGCTGCGCCCAGCATCAAGGAAGACCTTCAATGCTTGCCGAGCGGACGACTTCGCAACGATAAGCAAAATTTCTTTTGATTGGATTCTTGACGCTTCTTCCAAGCGTCCTCTAAGATGGCCAAGCTTTCAAATTCAACACTGCCAAACGGCCCCTTAGCTCAATGGTTAGAGCAGCGGACTCATAATCCGTTGGTTGTAGGTTCGAATCCTACAGGGGCCACCACTTCTTTCAGTTGAATTCACACAGACAACGCAGCAATCACGTCGCGCATTTGCTCCGGCATAGGGGCTTCGATGTTCATTTCCCCGCGCCCAGCCGGATGGCGAAAGATCAACCGCGAAGCGTGCAGCAAATGGTTTTTGATTCGATGCTGAGCCACCAGTGGATCAGACGAGGGCAAGGCTGCCAGGATTGCCGAACGATAAATCGGATCGCCGACAATTGGATGGCCAATCAGGTTGCAGTGAATGCGAAGTTGGTGTGTGCGTCCGGTTTGCGGTTCCAGTTCCAGCAAAGTGTGCGCGGCAAATCGGCGCAACACTTTGTAAATCGTTTTCGCTGGTTTGCCGCCTTCGGCTTCGCTCATCACCTGCCAACGCGGCCAAACGTCTTTTCCTTCTTTCGAGCCAATCGGCGCGTCAATTTCGCCGGTGTCGCGTTCGACTCGTCCGCTGACCAAGGCCAGATAAAACTTTTTGACCCAGCGTTCGCGGAAATGTTTGGACAAGGTGCGATGCGCGCGTTCGTTTTTGGCCAGCACGATCACACCCGAAGTGTTGCGATCAAGCCGATGAATCAAGCCCGGACGAATCGCTTCACCGGTGGTTTGCCAGAAGTGATAAGCCAGCCCATTGAGCAACGTCCCGGATTTTTCGCTGTGCGAAGGATGAACCAGCAAGCCGACGGGTTTGTTGACGACAATCAACGCTTCGTCTTCGTAAAGAATGTCCAGCGGAATGGCTTCGGGAGTAGCGGAGGATTTTTCGGCGGCAAAGGTTTTGACGCTGACGCGGTCGCCTTCGTTCAGGCGAATGCCTTTCAGCGAAGTTTGACCGTTGACCATCACATCGCCTTCGGCAATCAAACGGCGAATGCGCGTCAAACTGATTTTGGGAAGTTCGCCCGCGACAAACTCATCCAGTCGAGGTTTGCCGGTTCCGGCGGTGAATTCAAAACGAAGCGTTTCAGGATCGAGATCAGGCATTGCCGCGCGCCTCGTCGGTTCTGCGAACCAGCATAACGATCAAGACAATCGCCGCAATAATCGCAAATCCGGTCAAGCCGACGGAGTATTGATGCAACCGGTCGAAACCGGATCGGATCGGATCGTCCATAGGCAAAGCATACAATCCTTCGCCCGCTTGCAGACGCAGTTCGTGCATCCAACCGGAAACAACACGCGACATGGCCATCGCCGCAGTCATCAACGCGATGACAATCAATTCAAACCGAAATGCTTTTGTCTTTCTCCCACGCGCGGTCAGCAACAAAACCAGCAAAATTCCGCCAATAATCAAGCCTGTGATTTCCGTTACGCCGAGTGTGCGCGAAACAACTTGCCCGGCCAGATGCTGAGTCGGCAAAACCTTGAACGCGGCAGGCGCGACGACAAAACTGAAAAACGCCATCACGCCCAGCCAGCAGGAAAGCAATGCGATGCGAATTTTGAGGTTCATAGATTTTCGTCTCGTAGCGTGACTCGTGGAAACGGCACGGTTGGATTTGCCAGAAAACGTTCCAGCGACTGCCGAAACTCAAGCGTATCGAGCTGCATCACGATGTTCGGCATCGCCACCAGTTTGCCAATTGCCCGGCGACCGACGCTGATTGCGCCTTTTCGGTTGCCGCGCTGAACGTGATGCAAGGCAGCAGCAACCTGAATCATCGCATGTAAAAACTCGCGTTCGACACCATACGATTTCAACCAGATGGTTTCCCAGACTTCGTGGCATTCAAAGAATTTTTCTTCGTTGAACAGCTCTATGCCACGCAAAAATTCTTCCGGCAATTGTCTCATCAATAACGCGGAACAGTCGGATCAATTCTGGCCGACCATTCGTCAATGCCGCCGATCAGGTTGCTCAGATTGCTGAAACCTTGCGCAGCCAGAAACTGGCAGGCGCGATCTGACCGCATGCCGTGATGGCAATGCAAGACAATCGCTTCATCCTTGTCGGCGAGTTCCTGCGCCCATTGCATGATTCGTCCGAGCGGTTTCAATTCTGCGCCGGGAATTTTGGCCAGGGCGTATTCGTGAGCTTCGCGCACGTCAATCAGCCGCAGCTTTTCGCCTGCGTCCAGTTTGGCTTTCAGTTCTTCGACGGCGATGGTTCCGTAAGCGTGCATGGTTGATGACTCCAAAATCAGCGCGTTTCGCCGCGCATTTTTTCAATCAAGGCAGTTAAAGATTCAATATCGGCTTTCGCGTCTGCCAGTTCGCGCTTGCTGGCCATGAAGCTCTGCCAGTGGCCGCTTTCGACGATTGGCTGGACGCGTTCTTCGCCGAGCGCGCTGGCCATAACGGCAATCAGAATTCCCGAAATCTGAGTGTGTTCCACGTAGCGCGCGATCACGCTATAAGCCAGTTCGGCAGATTCCAGATTCCATTCAGGTGGTGTTTTTTGTTCTTCCATTACGATTTGACGAACGGCAATTCGACCAGTTTGGCGCGACCGAGTTCGGCGTCGCCTTGTTTCAAAATGAATTCGGTTCCCAAGGCCAGACAGTACCGATGCGCATAACCGAGCGCGATGTGTTGATTCAACGCAAAACTGAAGGCGCTGCTGGTGATTTCTCCTGCGCGGCGACCGGCCATCTGGCCTTCGACGGCGAACAACTCAGTTCCGCGCTCAGGCAGCGCGTCAACTTCCAGCAAAAAACCGCGCAGCCGTTTGGCCGGTTGGCCCCGCCAGTGAATGCGTGCAATGACTTCCTGTCCCAGGTAACAGCCTTTGGTGTAACTGACCGCCGCTTCAAGCTCGGATTCCAGAATGATGTACTCTTCTCCGGCATCAACGCCTTCGCGCGGCAGCCCGGATTCGATGCGAGCGATTTCAAACGCCGCTTCGCCGATTTTACGCGCGCCAAACGCTTCGCCGGTTTCCAAAATTTTCCGAGTTATTGTTTCCGCCGCTTCAGCTTCGACAAACAAATCAAACCCAGATTCTCCGCAGCGTTTGTGGCTGGCAATCCAAATTTCAGTTCCGGCAATTTCGTACTTGCCGATTTTGTAATCCGCTGCTTCTGCCGATTGGCCGGTCAGAGATTCAATCAGCTCTGCCGAACGTTTGCCTTGCAAGGAAACCAGGCTCAGCGAATCGCTGGCATCAGCGACAAAAAACTCTCCGGCGGGAACAAAGCGACTCAGGTTTTTGAAAATCTTTTCGCGGTTGATGGCGTCCAGTTCCAGCAACAACTGTTCGCCAGTGTTGTAAATCCGGCACAGCGCAGTCAGCTTCCCCTGCAAAGTGGGAAACGCGGCCAGGACACCTTCGCCCGGTTGCAAGGTTTTGACTTCATTGCTGACCAGGCCGTTCAAAAACTGCACGGCGTTTTTGCCGCTTACCTGCAACTTGCCAGCGGGAATTTCCAGCACGGCGACTCCGAGGCGAATGGCGTTGTAATTTCCCAAAACATCGGTGATCTCGTCATGCTGTTTTTGTGTTTTTGGTTGCGCCCCCATAATTACTCAAGCCGCTTTCTGCTGTTCAGCCATTACACGCCGCAATTCTTCATTGATTCTTTCCGGCGTTTTGAAGAATTCGATAATTTCCGGCTCGACACGAATCCCCGTACCCGCAAAGCGACCACAATATTCCCTGCCTTGCCGCCTTGCCTCTGCTCGAATCGCCTCGATATCGAGTTCGGCTGGCAACTCATCGCCCAAGTCGTAATCGTCGTCTTCAAGCAAACGGATTTCCTCTTTCATAACTTCGCCTTTCTTTCGGCTCCATTTCTCGCGCGGAGATAATGCGAACATTATCTCCGCGCTCTGTAAATGAGACGGCCAACAAACGGCCAGCGGAGGAAGCGCCCAGACAAAGATAGCGATTCTCATTTGTCGAATGCCGCAAATCCGGCAAAAACTCTGCAAAAGGGTCATCAAAAACAGTAGCAGTTTCATCAAAAGAAACGCCATGATTTTTCAGGTTGCTTTCTGCCTTTGCCGAATGCCATTCAAAAGCCATTGCTTACCGCCTTGCAAACCGTTTTATAGTTTACGGCAACTTCGGCTCCGTCACATTGCACTTGTCTGTGCTCAGTGATTTCAGGAATTCGATCAAATCCGCTTTTTGCGCCGGAGTCAGGTTGGCTTTTTTCAGGTTGGCTTTGTCCAAAAACTTATTGGGCTTGCCGCCGCCGACCATGATGTCAACGGCTTCTTCCAGTGTCGCGGCGCTGCCGTCGTGGAAATACGGCGCGGATTTCGCCACGTCGCGCAAGGTCGGCGTCTTGAACGCCCCAGTCCATTTCACGCGTTCCGGGTCGTCTTCCTTCAAATCGCGTAACGCGGCAAAACGACCTTTGTCCAATTTGTCTTCGGGCGCGTCCATGCCTATGCCTACATTGTGGTATTGCTGATCGGTGAACAAATGTCCGTCGTGGCATTTGTTGCAATTGGCCTGTTTGAAAACTTCATAACCGCGTTTGACCTGTTCGCTGACGGCGTTCTGATCGCCTTTGATCTGCCAGCGGTCGAACGGAGTTTCGTCGTTGCCATTGATGATCGTGCGTTCATAAGCGGCAATCGCCTGGAAGATGTTGTCCTGATCGGCTTCCTTGCCGAAGATTTTGGTGAACTGTTCTTTGTATCCGGGAACGGCGTTGATCTTGGCGACGATCTCGGCTTCGTGATCTTTCGCTCCCATATTGCCGCCCTGCCACGCGGCCTTGGCCTGCGCTTCGAGCGATTTGCTTCGACCATCCCAGTAAAATTCCTTGTGATAGCCGATATTCCACAGCGTAGGGCTGCTGCGCGCCAGCGTCTTGTTGCCGGGGCCTATGGCTTTAGGCAAACCGTCGGTCAATCCTTTGTCGCAAACGTGGCACGAATAACAGGAAAGCGATCCGTCCACGCTCAATCGTTTGTCAAAAAACAACTGGCGTCCGAGCGCCACTTTTTCCGGAGTCATAGGATTGCTGGATGGAATCGCCATGGCTTCAAGTTTTTCCAGCCCTTCCGGCAAAGGCAGAATTTCCGGCGTGTAGGTTGAAACCGGTTCTCCGGGCTTGTTGTCGCAAGCCACAGCCAGCACGGCAAAAGCCGCGAAGCACACAAACAAGGTTCTGGTCATCCAGCGTTGCCAATTCGCAAAATTCATACTCGCTCCTCTGGTTGTCCGCGCAAGCCATGGCAGCTTGCGCAAGCAGTCTTTTTGTAAATTCAGCGCAACGTCAGCAATTTGCGCCGCAAGTCAGCAATGTCAGCATTTGATTTGTAAGTCAGGATTGCGGAAGTGTTATATCGAAAGTCTTTTGAAGCGGCAAGGTAGGGCTTGAGGATATTGAAACGGCGGCGTGTGAAACGCCGCCGTTTATTTGAGTTCAAATCGCCAAAGAATTTAGTACAGATCGAAGCGGTCCAGGTTCATCACCTTGGCCCACGCTTTGGCGAAATCCTGAACGAACTTCGCTTTGCTGTCGGCTTCGGCATAAAACTCCGCCACGGCGCGCAGTTCGGTATTCGATCCGAAGATCAGATCAACCGGAGTCGCCGTCCATTTGGCCCTGCCTGTCGCACGATCAACGCCTTCGTAGATGCCTTCCGACGAAGAAGACTTGTTCCACTTAGTGTTCATGTCGAGCAGGTTGACGAAGAAATCGTTGGTCAAGGTTCCGGGTTTGTCCGTAAATACGCCATGTTTCACGCCACCGGAATTGGCATTCAGGACTCGCAGACCACCGACCAGCACAGCCATTTCAGGAACTGTCAGCGTCAACAGGTTCGCTCGTTCGACCAGCATCACTGCTGGCGAAAGACGCTCATCTTTGCTGAAGTAGTTGCGGAATCCGTCCGCAGTCGGTTCCAGCGGAGCGAAAGACAACACATCGGTTTGCGCGTCTGTCGCGTCAACACGGCCCGGCGTGAACGGAACCACCACGTTGTGCCCCGCAGCCTTAGCAGCCTGTTCAATTGCCGCACCGCCACCCAGAACGATCAGGTCGGCGAGCGAAACTTTCTTGCCGCCAACTGCCGTGCGATTGAAATCTTTTTGAATGGCTTCAAGCTTGGCCAGAACTTTGTTCAACTCAGCCGGATTGTTAATTTCCCAATCCTTCTGCGGCGCAAGGCGAATGCGCGCGCCATTTGCGCCGCCGCGCATATCTGTGCCGCGGAATGTCGCCGCCGAAGCCCAGGCCGTGCGAATCAGTTCAGCGCTGGTCAATCCCGACGCAAGGATTTTGGCTTTCAACGCCGTAATATCCCTTGCGTCAATTTGCTTGTGAGTGACTTTGGGAAGCGGGTCCTGCCAGCCCAGGTCTTCTTTCGGAACCTCCGAGCCTAAATAACGGGAGCGTGGGCCCAAATCGCGGTGCGTCAGCTTGAACCACGCTTTGGCAAACGCGAGGTTGAATTCTTCCGGATGTTCCAGAAATCGCTTAGCAATCTTTTGGTAACTCGGATCGAACTTCAGCGCCAGATCGGTGGTGAACATGATCGGCGCATGCCGTTTGGACGGATCGTGCGCATCGGGCACGGTGCCGGCGGCTTTGCCACCAGCAGGTATCCATTGAGTCGCTCCGGCGGGACTCTTGGTTTGCACCCAGTCATAAGCGAAAAGATTGGCAAGGTACTGTGAACTCCAAGCCGTAGGCGTTGATGTCCAGGCGCCTTCCAGACCGCTGGTGACCGTGTCGCCTGCGTTACCTTTGCCGCATTTGTTCGTCCAACCGAATCCCTGCTCTTCAATCCCGGCGGCTGCGGGTTCGGGGCCAGTGCATTTGCCCGGATCGTGCGCGCCGTGCGCCTTGCCGAAAGTGTGTCCGCCAGCAATCAGCGCAACAGTCTCTTCGTCGTTCATCGCCATGCGACCGAAGGTATCCCGAATGTCTTTTGCGGCTGCCAGCGGATCGGGCTTCCCATTCGGGCCTTCAGGATTGACATAGATCAAGCCCATCTGCACAGCGGCAAGCGGATTCATCAGTTTTCGGTCTCCGCTGTAACGCTGATCGTCAAGCCATTTCTTTTCCGGCCCCCAATAAACAGTGTCGGGAACCCAATCATCTGCACGTCCACCGGCAAAACCATAAGTCTTCAACCCCATGGATTCAATGGCGACATTCCCGGCCAAAACCATCAGATCAGCCCAGGAAATCTTCTGGCCGTATTTCTGCTTGACCGGCCAGAGCAGGCGGCGAGCCTTGTCCAAGTTGCCGTTGTCCGGCCAACTGTTGAGCGGCTCGAAACGCTGTTGACCACCGCCAGCACCACCGCGTCCGTCAGCCACACGATAGGTTCCGGCACTGTGCCAGGCCATGCGAATGAAGAATGGGCCGTAGTTGCCGTAATCGGCTGGCCACCAGGATTGCGAAGTGGTCAGGGCTTTTTTGATGTCCGCTTTGACGGCATTGAGATCGAGCTTGGCAAATTCCTTGGCGTAATCGAACTTATCTCCCATCGGGTTGGCCCCGACGGAGGTTTGCCGCAACGGTGTGAGATCAAGCTGCTCAGGCCACCAGAACTGCGGAGCTTGAGCGCTGACTTCGTATGTTGACAGCAATAATAACGAAGCAACCGCGAAAGCGGCGAACAACGTCTTCAGGTACTTGTTCATTGACTCCTCCTTGATCGAACGGAAAAACCCGCTCAGATTTAACTGTGTGACTTCTCTTTGGATGAAACGGGAAAACCCCGTTCAATCTGCTTAGATTTTCGGAAATTGTCCTGTAGCTAAACAAACCCCGTGACCGTTGGCCGCCCAGTCCCACCACAGCTTTTGACTAAGCGAGACGCCGTGTTTACCATACCGCGCCTTTCTGAGTATGAAAGCCAGCGGCCAATCGGTTACTGGAATTTGTCCCAGAAAATTAAGGAATCCGTTTTCGGATTCACCCTGACGCCTTTGGCAATTTCAGTAGCGCCAACTTCTGAAAATTGCTGAAGGCGTTTGTGTTTTTGCAGCCAGACGTTCGTCTAGCTGATTGAGTCCAGGCCTTTTTGAAACCGCCCGGCGTGTGAGCGTTCCGCTCTCGCCAGCGTCTCGAACCACTCTGCGATTTCTTCGAATCCTTCTTCGCGCGCAATGTTGGCGAACCCCGTATACATCTCAGTGTATTCGTAAGTTTCGCTGACAATCGCCGATTTCAAATTGGCAACCGTGTCGCCCAGCGGTTCTCCGGTTACCGGGTCGCCCACTTCCTTCAAAAAATCCAGGTGGCCGTGAGCATGCCCGGTTTCGCCTTCGGCGGTATCGCGGAACAACCCGGCGATTTCCGTATGACCTTCAATGTCAGCCTGACGGGCGAAATACAGATAGCGACGATTCGCCTGAGCTTCGCCAGCAAAGGCCAATTTCAAATTCTCATGCGTTTTCGACCCTTTAAGAACCGGCATGCAATTTCTCCAAACTAAAAAAGGGAAAAGGGATTATCGCGCCCTGAGCGTGCGAACTTGCTTGACCGCTCGCGCAGGTTTGGCCTGGCAAGCTTCACACACACCGACGAAATCCAACCGATGGTTTTCAATCTGAAATCCGCCGACTCCAGTAGCTTGTTCAACCAGTTTCATCAACCTCTTTTCAAGCTCCATTTCAACGTCAACAATTCCACTGCAAACCCTGCAAACCAAATGGTAATGCGTGTCCTTCGTCGTCTCGAAATAGGTGATGGCCATTCCAAAATCGAGTTCGCGTACAACCCCCTGACCGGTCAGCACGCGCAAATTGCGGTACACCGTACCCAGGCTCAGTCGCGGATGACGGCGTTTGACGATTTTATAAACCTCTTCCGCCGTCAGATGACCGCCATGAACTTCAATGGCATCAAGAATCGCCTGACGTTGTTTTGTGTTTCGTAAATTCATTGCAGAGACAGTCGGCATCTTATTCGCCTGTTCTATTTCTGTCAATAAACAGTAATAGGAATAATTACTGTTAGTTTCCAGTCACCAAAAAAGGCTCTCGGCAGGCATCTGCCGAGAGCCTTTTTCTGATTTTAAGACACCCATTACGCAGAGAAAGAACTGCCACAGCCACAGCCACCCGCCGCATTCGGGTTGTTGAACGTGAAGCCCGATCCCATCACGCTGTTGACGTAATCAATCTGAACGTTTTCCAGATACTGGGCGCTGAACATGTCCACAAACACTTTCAGCCCGGCAGTTTCGACAACTTCGTCGGTGGCCTGCGGAGCTTCTTCTATATTCATGCCGTACTGGAATCCGGAACATCCGCCGGGTACGACACGCACGCGCAATCCGCCATCGTTTCCTACGTTTTCAGATTCAATAAACTTTCGCACTTCGCTAACAGCGGTTTCAGTCAAAGTCAGATTCATGATTCATTCTCCTAGAGGAATTTCCGGCAGACGCTTTCAGCCTGCCTCAAGTTAAAGATAATTGCACTATCAACATCGCTCGCCAAGCGAAAGATAGCCACAGTTACAAACAGCGTCAAATTATTTTTTCAAATTCAAAACCGGCAATGCCTTATTGGCTTTGATCGCAGCTATGCTCACCTGAGCGGCGACATTCTGAGCCATCTGGGTGAGCGCTTTCGCCTGCGGACTGTCCGGTTGACTGACGACGATCGGCACCCCCAAATCGCCACCTTCGCGAATGCTGACGGCTATTGGAATCATCCCCAGAAAAGGAATGTCGAAGCTCCCAGCCAGCGATTCGCCGCCGCCATTGCCGAAGATGAAATACTTTTCTCCGTGCGCACACTCGAAGTAGCTCATGTTTTCGACAACACCCAACATAGGCACATTCAACTGCTCGAACATGTTGTACGCCTTGCGAACATCGCTCAGCGCCACTTCCTGCGGCGTCGTCACCAACACGGCTCCGGCAATTGAAACCATTTGCGCCAGACTCAACTGCACATCGCCCGTGCCCGGAGGCATGTCCACAACCAGATAATCCAGTTCTCCCCATTCGACTTGCCGCAGAAATTGCGACACAGCCGAAGTCAGCATAGGACCGCGCCAGACAACGGCTTTATCTCCGGGATTGAGCAAGCCTATGCTCATGGTTTTAACGCCGTGATAAACCGGCGGGATGATCCTGTCGCCGCGCACCATTGGCATGTCGCGTCCGCCCATCATGATCGGAACGTTCGGGCCGTAAATATCAGTATCCACAATGCCTACACGCGCCCCCATCAGACTGAGCGACACGGCCAGATTCACTGCCACAGTGGATTTCCCTACGCCGCCCTTGCCCGAAGTCACAGCGATGATGTGATTGATTCCTGCAATTTCAGCCTTATCGAGCGAACCGCGCGCCTTCGGAACTTCGGCGTCCATTTTGACTTCAACACGCTCTACGCCGGGAACAGCCATCACGGCTTTTTCGGCTTCGAACTTGAGTTGGTCGCGCACCGGACAGGCAGGCGTAGTCAACACGAAACGAAACCCGACGATGCCTCCGCAGATGGTCACATCGCGGATCATGTTCAGCGTCACGATGTCTTTATGCAGGTCAGGGTCTTTCACCGCCCGCAAAGCATTCAGTACAACTTCTTCGGTAATTGTTTGAGTTGCAACTTCAGTCATCTCACTTTTTCGTCTTCCTTGAAATTTGAGTCAGTGTGCGCGGCACAATGTGATATTGGCATTGTTGCGCGCCGTCAGCGATGCGGCATTCGCGTATGATTTCGCAGCCCAGAGCTTCGCGGTAAACGCGAATTTCTTCTTCGCAAACGTGCGGATATGCCACGGCGACGTTTTCCGTCGGACAATTGCGCTGACGCAAACGGTAACTGCCGTCTTTCATCTTCCGAGTTTCCGCCAGATAACCTTTGGCGTTGACGACTTTTGTCAGTTTCCTGACGCGCTCGTCAAAACTCAGTTCAGCCAGTTGTTCTTTCAACTGAGCGATCAATTCATCGGCACGCGCGCTCAACACCTGACGCAAAGCGTCGTCGCCAAATTGTCGCTGCAAATGCACCAACACTTCTTTGGCAAACTCGTCGTACAGATGCGGAAACAGACAGCGCGCTTTTTCGGTCAGCCGGTACATAAACCGCGGACGCCCTCGTTCGTGCTTTTCCTGCTCGAAGGCGACAATGCCGTCGCTTTCCAGCAAGCCAAGATGTCGCCGCACACATACCTTCGACACGGCAAGCGATTGCGCCAACTGTTCGACACTCATCGCCCCGTTGGTCTTCAACAGGTCCAGGATGGCGCTGCGAGATTCTTTAAGCAGGTTTTCGACGGCGGATACTGACACGAGCCGGATGATAGGAACCGAGCCGGAATTTGTCAACTTTTTGGTTTCTAAAAGCTGAGTCTTGCAATTCAGGATGCGAAGTTCTGTTTGACGCCGAGTTCTGCGCCAGTGACGGCGTCCACATAAATCGTCCAGGTCATTCCATCACCGATTACCACCGGATAGGCCAGATGAATTTCCAGCCGATTGGCTTCGAGTTTTGGATAAACGATCAGGTCGTTGATTTTGATGGCATCGCGCGAAGCGACTTTGTATGTTTGCAGTTGTCCGGCAATGGTCGTGTAGCTGAACTGGCGTCCAAGCAGCTTTTCGTACAACGACAACGGTTTGACCAGGGGTTGCGCAGGCAGAGTGACGGCGGGCAGCAAACTGCTGCTCCATTGCAACAGCTCTCCGTTTTTGGCGACGACCAATCTCAATTCGCCGTAAGGTTCGGCAAGTTGATAAGCGTAATTCGCCTGCCAATACACCACGCGAAAAAACTTCCCTTCGTCGGCAAACGACACCAGCGACAAATCACGCAGGCCAACCGGATAGCTGCAAAGCACTGCGCCGGATCGTTCGATGAACTGTCGCAAAGCTTCTTTCACTTCCGTTTCGCCGAGAGGGTTCAATTCGGTGGTGAGTTTGATGCGACCGGACAATTCCGACGGCAACGCGCGCGGCGAATTCAGCACAGGCATCAGGTCGGCTTTGACCTCCGGCAAGTTCCAGTCCGCAAGAAATTGATTCCAGGCTTCGCGCGCCGCCTGTTGCCGAGCCGGGGTGTCTTCAATGACTGGTGGATATACGCTTTGCTGCGATTGCGGCGTGTTCGTCGTCACCAGTCCAGACGAAGCACAACCGCCAGAAAGAAGAGTTAAGCAAATGATGAAACCGATTCCTTTCATGGTTTTGATGATTTCATCGCGGTTTCCCAAAAGCAAGACGGTCGCGTTGACCCGCTCAGAAGCCAATCGTATGATGCGCACGCTCACTGGTCGCATTCACCAAGTTTCAATTTCTGCCGATAAATCCCCAATGGCAGACTCAATATCCATTGACGCTAACACCCCTAACTCGTAATTGAGCTATTGGCTTGATTCATAACCCCAAGAGGAGACCCCTTACGTGAAGAAAAGAATACTTTTTCTCCTGGCAGTGCTGTGTTTGTTGACACTTCCATTGATCTTGCCCGCCACGTCTGCGCAAGCACGAAAACTGCTGGCAAGTTTTTTGACATCCACGACTTCGGCGCAGAATTCCCCCTGGCCGTCTTTGGCTGCGCAATTGACCAAAGCCAAAGCCGCACCCGGCAGCGCGTTCGAGCAATTGATCAAAGACAATCAGGAATTCGGAATGTTGCGATTGGACGAAGCCGACGATAAACGCGGATTGCCTCCCTGGATTCGTGTCTGGTGGCGAAAAGCGCATCCCGAACTCGTTTATTCCTCAACCGATCCTACTGGCGGTTATCCGCTGGTGCTGAAGGAAATCGTCGAATGGATGGAACATCATCAAGATTTGAAACCCGGCAAAGCAGACCCATCGTTTCCTCCGCAAGCCAATCCTGAAGCGACTGTCACGGGAGAACAGCGAATTTCCGGTCCGCAATCCAGCGCTCGCAGTGAATCGGACATCCGCATCAATTACTTCGATCCGATGAAAATCATTTCCGGCTCGAACGCCATTGTCAGCAGCGGACGGCAGGCAATTTTTTACTCCACAGACGGCGGCACAAGCTGGGGACAAACTTCGCTCCCATTCACCGCCAGCGATTCGTTCCATTCCGACCCGACCGTGGATTGGACTTCGGATGGTCGCGGCTGGTCGTCAACGCTGGGCATTCAGGGCGGAACGCTGCGAATGCGGAATTATTTCACCACGGACAATGGCGCGACATGGACGTTTGAAGCCACGCCCTCCGGTTCGCAAACCAGCGTGGACAAACAAATGGTCTGGGTGGATCACAGTTCCAGTTCTCCTTTTTTTAACCAGCAATACGCCATCTGGCACAATGGCGCTCCGGGTTACGTCAGCCGTCGCACAGCCGGAGTCAGCGGCACTTGGTCAACGCCGCTGCAAGTCACCGGATCGGAAAGCACCGGAACCGCCATCGGTTCCGACATCAAAACCAACAGCTCAGGCGAAGTCTTCGCTTTCTGGCCAACGACCGGCAACCGCCGCATCTTTGTCGCCAAATCCACCAACGGCGGCACGTCGTATGGCGCTCCGGTTCAAATCGCCACGACGTTTGACGGCTTCGACATCGGAGTCCCTTCGTTCAACGGACGCCGCGCGTTGATTTACACGGCGTCGGCTGCGTACAAAACACAAACGAAAAACCTGGTGTACACCTCATGGACGGATTTGAGCGGCGAAACCGGCTGCACCGCCCCGGCCAACGAACCCGGCAGCAATATCAATTCGACTTGTAAAACTCGCATCTGGTTTGCGCGCTCCACTGACGGCGGCGCAACGTGGTCGCCCGCCGTCAAAATCAACAATCAGTCCGGGTTGAACGATCAATTCAATCAGTGGCTGGTGGTGGACGAAACCAACGGCTCAGTGGCCATCATGTATTACGACACGGTCGCCGACACTCCGGGTCGCAAGAAAGTCCACGTTTATTACCAGATTTCGACCAACGACGGCGTGACCTGGTCAACGCCGCAACAGATCACAACGGCGCAGACCGACGAAACCACTTCCGGTTCCGACAGCGGCAACCAGTATGGCGATTACAACGGATTGTCGGGTTATGCGGGAATCTTTTTCCCTTCGTGGACGGATCGCCGCAACAACGCGCGCGAAGAAATCTGGACTGCCAAAATCACTGAAACGCCATGCACGCCGCCGGATGTTCCAACAGGCGCAGGAGCTTCGGCGACCGCGTTCAACCAGATCACGGTCAATTGGACGAACGGCGCGTCGCCCGCTTCAACCTTCAAGGTATATCGCGCGACAGGCACATGCGTTTCGCCGGGAAGTTTTTCCCTGATCGCTTCGGGCGTGAGCGGAACCAGTTACATTGACAACACGGTCAGCGGAGGCGTGACATACGCATACAAAGTTGCCGGCGTGGACGCGGCGGGCGTTTGCGAATCGGAACAATCCGCCTGCGCTCAGGCGACAGCCACCGGTTGCCCGCCGAACACCACTGTCGTCGTCAGTCCCTCGACGTTGCCCGCCGGATTCAACGGCACGGCGTATTCGCAATCGCTGAGCGCATCGGGCGGAACCGGGCCATACACCTTTTCGCTGGATTCAGGTTCGCTGCCGAACGGCGTCAATCTGGTTGGCGCAAATCTGACCGGAACGCCGAACACGACCGGCGTGTCTAACTTCGTCATCAAAGCCACAGACGCCAACGGCTGCATGGGAACACGCAATTACTCAATCGTCATCAGCGGCGCCGGATTGATGTTTTACCCAATTACTCCATGCCGTTTGCTGGATACGCGAGTGACGCCGCCGGAAATTCAGGGCGGAACTTCCAGGACACAAATCGCGCGCGGTTTGTGCGGAATTCCCACCTCGGCCCAAGCCGTGATTGGCAACGTCACGACGGTTGCCTCTCCTGGCGGCGGTTATCTGACGATTTATCCAAGCGATACCGCTCAACCGACGGTCGCCAATTCCAATTTCATGGCGGGTGACATTCTGAACAACGTCTTCACCGTGGGTTTGGGGAATGCGGACGGCGCGTTCAAGATTTTCGTCACCACCACGACGCACGTCGTCGTGGATGTCACAGGTTATTACGCGGCTCCGGAAAGTGGCGGGTTGTATTTCCACCCGCTGCCGAGTCCTGTGCGATTGTTGGAAACACGTCCCGGAGAACCTGGCTGCTTCACTCCTGGAACGCCGTTGACCGGCAACACCGAATTCCTGCAGCAAGGAACCGGCACATGCAGCGGCGTGACCATCCCCAGCACGGCAAAAGCGTTGGTAGGCAATGCCACAACGGTCAATCCGGCAGGCGCGGGATATTTGACGCTGTTTCCTGCCAACGTCATCCGTCCGTTGATTTCCAGCGGCAATTACAACGCCGGAGAAATTCTCAACTCACAGGTTGTCGTCGGGTTGTCCCCCACCGGCCAATTCAAAATCTTCACTTTGGCGACGACACATCTGGTACTGGATGTGACCGGATATTTCAGCGAAGACGCAATGGACGCCAACGGGCTTGGACTGTTGTTTACGCCCATCACTCCGTCGCGCTTGCTCGATACGCGGCCAAGCTTCACAGGTTGCTTCACTCCGGCAACGCCGATTGCGGCAACGGTTGAAACGCCGCAAATGGCGCGCGGAGTTTGCACCATTGCAAACACGGCTCAGGCGATTGTCGGCAACGCCACAGTGGTGCAACCGGCGCTCGGAGGTTTTCTGACCTTCTGGCCGAGCACTGTGACTCGACCGACGGTGGCGACTTCCAATTATCTGTCCGGGCAGATTTTCAATCGCCATTTCACCGTGGGATTGGGAACCGATGGCGCGTTCAAAATCTTCGCCTTTTCCACCACGGAACTGGTGATAGACGTGTCGGGGTATTACGCGCCATAACCTGACAATCGCCAGCAACGGCGTTTTTATCGCGCAAGGTTTCGCCTGAAGCCTTGCGCGATTTTTTGCTCTCCACATTCACCGCGTCACAATCTCCCGTGATTTTCACAACCTGAACGACCGAAAGGATTGACCGAACAACCGGGCTGGCGCAGTATCGTGACAGCATTTCGCTGGACGGAATTCCGGCTGAAATCTGGAAACTGAGCGTAACTTCTGACTAAGACCATGCATCCGATCAAATCATTTGCCGATTCAAAATCCGAAACTTACCAATCGAATTACGCTGCCAATCGCGCCAGCGTCGAACGTCTTAAAGACGAGTTGAAAAAATCCACGCTCGGCGGCGGCGAACAGTACGTCAAACGCCACATCGCGCGCGGAAAGTTGTTGCCGCGCGAACGCATAGAAATGCTGCTGGACGAGGGTTCGTACTTTCTGGAAATCGCGCCGCTGGCCGGAGTGAACATGGAAGCCGAATTTGTCGGCGCTGGCGTAGTTGGCGGAGTTGGGCTGGTTTCAGGTCGCCAATGTTTCATCATCGCCAACGAAGCCACCGTCAAAGGTGGAGCGGTCAGCGAAATCGGCCAACGCAAAAACGCGCGGCTGGCCGAAGTAGTGGCGACGAATCATCTGCCTTCGATTTCGCTGGTCGAATCTGCCGGAGCCGATTTGCCCGTGCAGCACAAAATCTTCGTGCCGGGCGGCGCAGGCTTCAAGGAAATCACGCGCCGGTCAAAAGCGCGCATTCCAAGCATCTCGGTTGTCTTCGGCAATTCCACAGCGGGCGGAGCTTATTTGCCCGGAATGTCCGATTACGTGGTGATGGTGAAAAAGCAGGCTCAGGTTTTTCTGGGCGGGCCGCCTCTGGTCAAAATGGCGACGGGCGAAATCGTAGACGAAGAATCGCTGGGCGGAGCCGAGATGCATTCCAAAATTTCCGGCCTGTCGGATTATCTGGCCGAAGACGAACTGGACGCCTTGCGACTGGCCAGGCAAATCGTCGCGCATCTGCAACCAAGCGTCGTTCCACAACGAGAAGCCAGCGAAGAGCCGCTTTATCCAGCCGAAGAATTGCTGGGCATTGTTTCCGCCGATGTTCGCGTGCCGTTCGCTGTGAAAGAAGTCATCGCGCGCATCGTGGACGGTTCGCGCTTTGAAGAATTCAAACCGCTCTACGGTTCGACGCTCATCACAGGCTGGGCGCGCATTCACGGATTTCTGGTCGGCATTCTGGGCAACAACGGCGTGCTGCTTTCCGAATCCGCCGCCAAAGGCGCGCAATTCATACAGCTTTGCAATCAGCAGCACATTCCGCTGGTCTTTCTGCAAAACATCACGGGCTTTATGGTCGGTCGCAGTTACGAAGAGCAAGGCATCATTCGCAACGGAGCCAAGCTCATCAACGCCGTGTCCAATTCCACCGTTCCGGCCATCACCGTCATGATCGGCAGCAGCTACGGCGCGGGCAATTACGCGATGTGCGGACGAGCTTACGATCCGCGATTCGTTTTCACCTGGCCGAATCATCGCATTGCCGTGATGGGCGGGCAGCAACTGGCCGGCGTCATGGACATCATCAAACGCGAAGCCGCCGCCCGCGCCAAAGTCGAATTTGACGAAGCCAAAGCAGCCATCGCCAAACAAATGCTGGAAGCGCAAATCGAAAAAGAATCCGATCCTTACTTTGCGACGGCGCGATTGTGGGACGACGGCATCATTGACCCGCGCGATACGCGCACAGCGCTGGCCATTGCGTTGATGGCTGCCCATCAACGCCTGTTTGAAGGCACTATGGAATGGGGCGTGTTTCGCCATTGAAAGGAGTTTGAGGATGAGCACCTATGCTGCCGCTTTAATTGCCGCAGTTGCCTCCATTATCACGGCGGTGACGACTGCGATCTTTGCTTACCGGACGCAAAACCGTGTAGCCAGGATGCAAACCGAAACCCAAACCAGCATCGCCAAGATGCAGGCTGAAAATCAGGCCAGCCTGGAAAACCTGAAAGACGAATTGCAGCAGAAAAAAGAATCGCGGCAGAAAACCGAGAAAGCCGAAGAGGTGTTAGCCAAGTATCGTGAGCCGTTGGTGCTGGCAGCATTTGAACTTCAAAGCCGCTGCTACAACATCCTCAGAAAGAACCTTTTTAGGATTTCTGAGAATGAGCGAAGCCGCACTTACTTTATTGAAAATACACTCTATGTTTTTGCCCAGTATTTCTCTTGGACTGAAATCATCCGTCGTGAAGTGCAGTTCTTGGACCTTGGTGAAGTTGAGGCAACACTTGAACTCTCAAGGCTTCAGGAAAATATCCGCGAGATCATACTTTCCAGTAAATACGGCAGAGTGTTTAGAGTTTTCAGGGGTGAGCAACGGGCCATCGGCGAACTGATGATCTCACAGCAAAGCAATGGGAACACTTGCATTGGCTATGCTGCTTTTTTCGAGAAGAAGGATGAGAGCTTTCGATATTGGTTCGAGCACCTGCAATGGAGCATCGAAGAGATAGCCAAAGATTCAGCGAGTGACAACGGCAGGCTCAAAGATTTGCAGCACGCACTGGTAGATTTGATTGAATATCTCGACCCACGCCAAATGCGGCTTGATAAAAGAAGCCTCCATAAAGCCTGAAGTTCATCTGGCGTAAATTTTCAGGCTGCAAACCAGATGTGTTAAGATTTCATTGTTTTGGAGGTATGTTTATGAACCAACCGCTTATTTTTGAGATCATGGAGGCCGATATGCCAACTATCGAAAAAGCAATCGAAGAAGCGATTCTTCAATTGCGCCAATCCAACGAAGAGTATGAAGCACGAAAACCAATCATCGAAGCTCGAAGCGCCGAGACGGATGCGATGCTGGAACGCATAAAGGAAAAGCTGTCTTATGTGGAAGAATATCTCCGAACTCCTCTCACTGATTTTCACCATCAATGAAAAGCTTAAACATCAGGACAAACGTATTGATGATTCGGAACGACAGGTCAATAACTTGACCAGCCGAGTGGAACAAATGGCGATTGATCTGGCCCAGCTCGTTGAGCGGGACAGGAATAGAGATTTGATCTTCAGGCAATTCCTGGAAATCGAACGTCTCAAACTTGAAAATGAAAAGCTGAAAACCGGGCGTGCGCTCCCGCCTGCGTCCAAAACTGAAGATCAGCCGTAACAAGACTCGCCATCGCACAATGACCCAAACCTCATTTCGCAAAATCCTGATTGCCAATCGCGGTGAAATCGCTCTGCGAGTAATGCGGACGTGTCGCGCAATGGGCATTGCCACAGTCGCCGTTTATTCCGACGCCGACGCCAACGCTCCGCACGTTCGGTTTGCTGACGAAGCCGTTCGACTGGGCGAAGCTCCGGTCAAAGATTCGTATCTGAATGCTGAAAAAATTCTGGAAGCCGCTCAAGTGACCGGCGCGGAAGCGATTCATCCCGGCTACGGTTTTTTGTCGGAGAACGCCGAGTTTGCCGAAGCTTGTGCGGCGGCGGAAGTTGTCTTCATCGGCCCTTCGCCTGAAGCAATCCGCAAAATGGGATTGAAAAGCCCTGGGCGAAAACTGGCGGCAGCGGCAGGCTGTCCGGTAGTTCCAGGCTACGACGGCGAAACGCAAGACGACGAAACCTTGCGCGCTGAGATTCTGAAAATCGGCTTTCCGGTTTTGATCAAAGCTTCGGCAGGCGGCGGCGGCAAAGGCATGCGAGTCGTCCGCAGCGAACATGAAATTGCCGATGCCATCGAAGCCGCTCGGCGTGAAGCGGAAAAAGCGTTCGGCAACAGCGCGCTGCTGTTGGAAAAATTCATCGAAAGCGCGCGCCACGTCGAAGTGCAATTGCTCGGCGATCAGCACGGCAATCTGGCGCATTTGTTCGAACGCGATTGTTCGCTGCAACGTCGTCATCAAAAAGTCATCGAAGAAAGTCCTTCGCCAGCAGTGGACGAACAGCTTCGCGTGAAGATGGGAGAAGCGGCGGTCAAAGTCGGCAAGGCAATCAATTACAGCAACGCCGGCACGGTCGAATTCATTTTGACGGCAACAGGCGAGTTCTACTTCATCGAAGTCAACACGCGATTGCAGGTGGAGCATCCCGTCACCGAAGCCGTCACAGGATTTGATCTGGTCAAACTGCAAATCGAAATCGCCGAAGGAAAACCGCTTCCCTTCTCTCAGAGCGATTTGAAAACCAGCGGCCACGCCATCGAAGCGCGACTTTATGCCGAAGACCCGGACAACAGTTTTTTGCCCGCCACCGGCACGCTGCACGATTGGCGATTGCCTGAATCGGTTGACGGATTGCGAATTGACGCCGGAGTCGAAGCCGGAAGCGAGATCGGCATTTATTACGATCCGATGCTCGCCAAGCTGATTGCTCACGCCGACGACCGACCGACGGCGATTCGCAAATTGGCCTATGCGCTGCGGCAATTGTCGGCTCAGGGCGTGACGACCAACCGCGACTTTCTGATTCGGCTGATCGAACACCCGGACTTTGTCGGAGGCGAAGCGCACACTTCGTTCATCACCGAACATCTGGACGAATTGATCGGCGGCGTAGATGAACGATTGAATAAGGCTTCGGCGATTGCGGCGGCGTTGTATCTGCAACAAAGCTGGCAATCGGCGGATGCGCTGCTGGCGCAGATTCCGCAGAATTATCGCAACAATCCTTACCGAGCGCCTTCGATCAAATTGAAAATCGGCGAACAGGAAACCGACGTTGCGTGGCAGTTTGTCGGCGGCAAATTTGAAGTCACAGCGATGGGCGAGAGCTTTACGGCTGAAATTATGGCTTGCGAAAGCGGCGCGATTCGTTTGGCGATTGAAGGCGTTCAACGCCAATTTCGCATCACCGAAATCGGCGAAAAGTTATACATGGCTTCGTCGTTGGGCGACAGCGTGGTGACTCGATTGCCTCGCCATCCGATCCCGCGATCGGCGGATTCATCCGGCGCAGCCAGTTCGCCAATGCCCGGCGTCGTGCTGAAGATTCTGGTCAGTGAAGGCCAACAGGTTTCGGCGGGTGATGCGCTGTTGATTCTGGAAGCGATGAAGATGGAACAGACCATTCGCGCGGCTGCGGACGGCGTTGTCGAATCCGTCAAGGTGCAAATCGGGCAAGTCGTTTCGCCGGGCGATGTGCTGGTTCAAGTGCGCCCTGCTTGATTCCTACCGCTTGAATCTGGCAATGCTGCCTTTTTCGCCAACCGCCCAACCTGTATTGCCTTTGCGCGCAAAACTGAATGCGTGAAAGCCAGCCTCGTCGCTCGGTTTCCAGCTTGCGCCATCATCAGCCGAAACATCGCTTCCGGCTGGCCCAACCGTCATCAACCCCGAACCGCCAATCCACGTCACTGCCGAACGAAACGCCGTCAAGCCGGATTTTTTCGCCAATGTCCAGTTGCGACCGCCGTCTTGCGTAATGGCAATCTGGTCGCTCGCTTCTTTTTCTTTCTGGTAATCGCCGCCGACCACGATTCCCAATCGCGCGTCTTTGAAGGCGATGGAAAAAATCCCTGAAGCCGCGTTGCCGGCTTTGATCGGCGTGCTGGCGACAAACCACGTCTGGCCATTGTCCATCGAACGAAAAACGCGTGCGACTCTGGCTCCTCCAGTGGCAAACCAGGCGTTGGTTCTTCCCTGAACAATTAAACAGGTTCCGCTGGCGGCAAACGCGCCTTCGCCTTCCAACGCTGGCGGCATGTTTTGCGGCGAAATCGGCGTCCAGGTTTTGCCGCCGTCGCTGGTGCGAATGACGACAAAACGCCCGTCAACAGGATCGCTGACAGCCAATCCATTGTTCACATCCCAAAAAGCTATGGCGTCGAAAAAAGCTTTGGGGTTGGTGTTGGTAAATTGCAGCGCCCAGCTTTTGCCGCCGTCGGCGGTTTTATAAATCCGCGAAGCCTCGCCCGGCCCAATGCTCAGCAAGTAGGCGGTGTTTGCATCAAAGGCTTCGACATCACGAAAATCCAGCTTCTCTGCTCCGGGCACGGTGGCGGCTTGCCAGGTTTTGCCGCCGTCAACAGTTCGCGCGTAGGTTCCGCTGGCTCCGCTGGCCCAGGCGATTTGATCCGACACGGCGCTGACTCCGCGAAAGCGCACTGCGGTTCCGCTGGATTGAGCCTGCCATTGAGCTTTGGCAGTTGCATTGACAAGCAACATTCCAAGCAAAAGAAGGATAGTTTTTTTCATAAAGGTTCGCTCCGCGATGAATGCCAAAGCGACTACGAATCGTCGCGCTCCATGTAAGAACGAAACGGCGGAAGCGCTTGCATACAGACAAGAGCTTCCGCCAGATTGGTTTTCACCTTGCGATTATTTGACGTTGGGATCGGCTTCGATGACGACTTTGTTCGTCAGTTCTTTGCCGTCAACCGTCAACTTGACCAGATACACGCCCGGTTCTAGCGGCAAGCCGATATTGAATCCGCCACGACCGCCGCCACCTTGTCCGGGTTGCGGAGCAGCAGGCGGTTGACCTGCTTGCCCAGCCGCTGGCGGAGTTTGACCGCCTTGCGGTGCTGCTCCGCCTTGGCCACCGCCACGACCGCCTCCTCCTCCAAATCCGGCAGGTCGAGGCGGCGGATCGCCGCGCAAATTCCACTGCACACGATTCAAACCAAGCTCTTTCGTGCCGTTGATGTTGCGAACGACTTTGCCGGTGATGTCCGAAACGGTGATTTTTACATCGCCCGTCGGCGCCGCGCCAAGGTAATAACTGAGCGCGGTTCCGGGTTGCGGGTTGTCGCCTTTGAAGGCTTTTTGCCCGCCCGCGTACCGATTGAGCGTAATGTCGTTTTGCCAGATGACTCCCGGACGCGCATCAAACAGATGCGCTCCGCCGGCCAGCACCTTGTCGTTCAGTTGCTGCAACGGCGAAATGTCGTCGCAAATCCAGATGCCGCGTCCGTGCGTTCCGGCGATCAAATCGTTATCGCGCGGATGAATCAGCAAATCGTCCACACGAACCGTCGGCAATCCGGTCATGAATTTCTTCCATTCGCCGCCGCCATTGAGCGAAACGAACAGACCGTATTCGGTTCCAACAAACAACAGGTTTTTGTTTTTGCGGTCTTCGCGTATGACGTTGACGTTGCCTGTCGGCAGATTGCCAGCAACCGAAGTCCACGTCGCGCCGAAATCTCTGGTGACGTAGACGTAAGGTTTGTGATCGTCGCTGCGATGGCCGTCCACTGAAACGTAGCAGGTTCCCGCGTCAAAATGCGAAGGCTCAACGCGCGAAATCTGATGGTTGTTCGCGGCCAGCACGGGAATATTCAGAGCGACATTGGTGAACGTCGCTCCGCCGTCCTTGCTGAGCTGCACGTTGCCGTCGTCTGTTCCCACCCAGATCACGCCGGGCTGAACTGGCGATTCGGCAATGGTCGTCAGGTTGCTGTAATTTGCCTGGCCGTCGTTTTTCGACGCCATGGGTTCGCTGCCTTTGACGCCCATGATCGAAAGTTGCGTGCGGTTTATCTGCTTGGTCAGATCGGCAGAAGCCGTCCAGGTTTCTCCGCGATTGAGCGATTTGAAAAACTTGTTCGCTCCGGCGTAAACGATGCTGGGATTGTGCGGAGACAGCGCCATCGGCGTGCTCCAATTGAAACGATACTGTTCGCCGACCGGGGGCGCAGGCACGATATTGGGTTGCGCCTGATTGCCGAATCCCATCGCCTGAGCCATCTGCATCATTTGAGCCTGTTGCGCCTGTTGTTCCGGCGTCGGTTGCTGACCGGCTGGCGCAGCTTGACCGCCACCACCGCCGCCGCGTCCGCCCGCAGGTTGAGCCGCACGAGGACGAATCGAAACACTGCGACCGGTTTTCAGATCGTAACGCTGCATCGCGCCCTGTTGCGATTCGGAATAGACGATGGTGTGATCGGTCGGGTCTTGCAGCGTGTAAAAACCGTCGCCTCCGCCAATGCGAAACCATTCGGCGTTTGTGATTCCGGCTCCTCCGCCGCCACCGCCACCGCCAATGCCGCCGCCGCCAGAGCGTGTCTGACTGGGGCCGCACCAACTGCCGTTGTCCTGCAATCCGCCACAGACAAAATACGGTCGCCGCATATCCGCCGAAACGGCGTAAAACTGCGACACGGCAATGGTGTTGATGAAATCGAAGGTCTCGCCCTGGTCGTAACTGAAATTCAATCCGCCGTCGTTGCCGACAATCACATGCTGGCCGTTTTTCGGATTGACCCAGATGGCGTGATGATCGCTGTGAGCCACATTCGCCAGATTCTTGAACGTTTTGCCGCCATCGGTTGAACGACTGAAATTCAAACCGCCGGTGTAAACGATTTCCGGGTTCGATGGATCAATTCGGAGCTTGCTGTAATACATCGGGCGATTGTTGTTGTTGCTGACAATACGCCAGGTTTTGCCTTTGTCATCCGACCGCCACAAACCTGCTTTTTTCGGATCGGGCGGCGCGTTCGGATTGTTCTGGCCTCCGCCAAATCCACCACCGCCGCCGCCAGGTCCGCCAGCGATTGGTTGTCCGGCTGCGTTTTCCATTGGAACGCCGGTTCCCTGACTCGCGCCGACTTCGACCTGCGAATACAGCACATTCGGATTCGACCGGGAAATATCAATGCCGATGCGTCCAAGCAAGCCTTCCGGCCAACCATTGCCTTCGACTTTAGTCCAGGTCTTTCCGGCGTCCGTCGTTTTCCACAAAGCCGAACCGGGGCCGCCGCCGTTGAATCCCCAAGGCGCTCGGCGTCGCTGATACGAAGCGGCCAGCAGCGTCTTCGAATCGGAAGGATCAATGACGATGTCGGTAAAGCCTGTGTCTTCGTCAATGAATTTGACGTTCGTCCAGGTTTTGCCGCCGTCGGTGGTTTTGTAAACGCCGCGATCTTTGTTCGGCCCGAACAGATGGCCAAGCGCCGCAACGTAAACCGTGTTTGGGTCTTTCGGATCAATCACTATGCGGGCGATGGTCTGTGTTTCCTTCAGCCCCATGTTCGTGAATGTCTTGCCGCCGTCGGTGGATTTGTAAACTCCGTCGCCGAAGCTGGAGCTTTGACGGTTGTTCGGTTCGCCCGTGCCAACCCAAATTATGTCCGGGTTGGACTGGCAAATAGTCACGTCGCCAATGGAAGCCGTCGTATACGTGTCGAAAATCGGTTCCCAGGTTGTGCCGTTGTTGATGGATTTCCACAGCCCTCCTGTGGCAAAGCCGACATATATTATGGACGGATTGCTTTCAACGACATCAATGTCGTCAATGCGTCCGCCCATGCTGGCCGGCCCAATCGAACGCCAGACGAAACCGCGCAACAACGGATCGTCGGATTGATTGATCGGCGGTTTTGGCGGAGCCTGATTTCCCTGAAAGCCCTGAGCCAGCGCCGCCAGATTGGAAAGCGCCAGACAGAACGCCAACGACAAAACCATGAATATGCGCATTGAACGCAAGTTTCTTCGCATGCGGAGAATCCTTTCCGAATTTGATTTGAATGTTTGATGGAAACGAGCCTCAAGAAAAACGGCTCGGCGATCAGTGTGTAATACGACCAACGGTAGTTTTTGGTGACAAGAAAAATTACGACGGGTTGAGTACGGCGCCATAGCTCAGCAAATCGAAGTAATATCCTCGCCTGGCCAGCAGTTGCGCGTGGGAGCCGCGTTCGACGACTTCGCCGTTTTTCAACACCAGAATCTGATCGAAGTTTTCGATCCCCGCAAACTGGTGCGAAATCAGCAGAATGGTTTTTCCAGCCAATCGTTGCTGAATGGTTCGTTGAATCAAAGACGACGATTCGGCGTCCACCGCCGAAGTCGGTTCGTCCAGCAACAGAATCGAGGGGCGTTTGAGCAGCGCGCGCGCCAGACACAATCGTTGCCGTTGCCCGCCAGACAAGGTCGAACCGCGTTCACCCAAGATGGTTTCGTACCCGTCGGATAATTCGGCGATGAAATCGTGTGCGTGCGCTTCGCGGGCGGCGGTTTCGATTTCCGCGTCGCTCGCATGAGGTTTGCCGTAGGCGATGTTTTCACGCACCGACGCGCCGAACAGAATTGAATCCTGCAACACGACGCCAATCTGGTTGCGCAAGGATTCGCGTTCGTATTCGCGCAGCGTCAATCCGTCAATCCTGATTTCTCCCGTCTGAGGTTCGTAAAAGCGCAGCAGCAAACTGGCAATGGTGGATTTGCCAGCCCCCGAAGCTCCGACCAACGCCACCCGCTGCCCGGCGTCAACAGCGAAGGACACATTCCGCAAAACGCCTTTGCCGTCGCCGTAATCGAACGAGACATTGTCGAAGACGATTTCGCCGCGAAAGGCTTCAACGCGCTTGCCTTGATGATCGTCGCGGGTTTCCGGCTCTATGCTGAAAATTTCGGTGATGCGTTCGGCGCTGGCCATGGCTTTGGAATACTGCGTGGAAATGCGCGCCAGCACGCGTAGCGGTTTGTACATGCTGTTCAAATACGCCGTGAAAATCAGCAATTCGCCCGGCAGCAAACGACCGGAAAGAACCTGCATAGCGCCGACCAGCACGACGGCGCAAAGCCCTGCGGCGCTGATGATTTCAATCGCGCGCGAAGCCGCCGCTTCCAGCCGCGCGGCGCGCACGCCTTCTTCCATCAAGTGCGTGCTTTCAAAATCGAAGCGTTCCTGTTCGTGGCGTTCCCGCGCAAAAGCGCGCACCAGATGCAGCGCAGTCAAGGCATCGTGAATGCGCGAAGCCACTGCGCCTTCGCGCGCTCGCTGGCGACGGGTGGAAAACTTGATCCGGCGATACAACGTCATCAGCGCGAAACACACCACCGGAAACGACAACAACGCCACCAGCGCCAGTCGCCAGTTCAACCAGAACATGACAACAAACATCGCCGAGACGGTCAGCAGATGCGAAGCGAAATTGAGCGCCGATTCGGCAAACACGTCTTTAAGCGCCGCCGTGTCGCTGACGACTTTGGTCAACAATTCGCCGGTTCGGGTTCGCGCGTGAAACGAAAGCGACAGTTGCTGCAAATGGGCGAACAATTCTCCGCGCAACCTGTAAACCAGTTCGTGGCCAACGCGCGACGTGATGAAGGCATGCACATACAAAAACGCTCCGCGCACGGCGGCAATCAACACAATCATCAATGACAAGATAACGACCGCAACCGTTTTGCCCTGCGCCAGCATCCAGTTCAGGCAGTTCAGCCGCTCCAACATTCCGGTCACGGGGCTTCCCAGCAAAATGTGGTCAAAGATGATTTTCAACGGCCAGGGCGCGATCAATTCCGTCACCGTAAAACCGAGCATGGCCAACCCGGCGGCCAGCAAGCTCCATTTCGCTTCGCTCAAATGCTCGCGGACAATGCCGCGAAAAGTGATGTTGCGGTTTCTTTTCATTTCGTCGCCCTGAGCAGACTTTGGAAGCTGTGAATCTGAACTGCTTCGGAACGGCACAATTCGCTCAGCAACAACCGCGCCAACTCGAACGCTGTGTCGTCCATCACCTTGTGATGCAGCATCACGCCGACCGTATCCAGCGCCAGCAGTTGCGAACTCAATTCCACCACAAATTCCTGTGGAGCTTTCATCGCCGCTCCGCCTTTCCAGCGAAACAGATCGAGCGTCACCGAAATTTCTCGAAAACGAAAACCCGTCACCGGCGATTCGTTGTTCAGTTTTGACAATACGTTGAAACCGAGTTGATCCAGCGCGCGATGCGTCGCGTCTGTGCAGCGATTCCAGGGCGGCGTGAACACTGGCGAAAACGCTTCGCCGAACGCACGCTCCAGAACTTTCCTGCCGCGCAATATGTCCGCCAGTTGCTCGTCAAAACTGCGGCTGACTCCGAATTCGCACTTGCGCCCCTGCGATTCGTGATTGACGTGTTGCCAGCCATGTTGATTCAACTCGAACAAAGCGGGCTGAGCGTGACGGCGTTGCCGCAGCAATTGAATGCCCGATTCGGTCAGCCGACCGGGAATGATTTCCAGATTGATGGGCGTTGCGGATTCTTCGAACAAATCCAGCAGCATTCGCAAGCGGGCTTCGTCTTCGTCCACGTCGTCGTCGCGGAAAAACACCTTGACCGTTTGCTGCCGTTCGCTCAAACGGTCGAGCGTCAATCGAAGCTGTTCGATGGCTTCGTTCATGACTCTGCTCCTGCAATCAGTTCCTGCAGCGCCAGCGCAGTGTTTTCTACGCCGTTCAAATCAACCGCGGCAATCTCTGGTTTCGGCTTGGCCAATGCCAGCAGGGCTTTTTCGGCCAATGTAGTTGGAATGAGTTGTTCTTCGTAAATGACTTCGGCCAATCCCAGCGCGCGCAGTTTCTCGGCGCGTCGCGCCTGTTCTTCATTGCCGCCGCGCGTGAACGGATAAACGACGGCTCGCTGGCCAGCCGTGATGATGTTCATGCAGGTGTTGTAACCGGCCATGCTGATCGAAAGATCGGCGCGCTCCATGTAAGCCGGAAAATCCGTCGTGTAGCGCGAAAGCCTGATATTTGGCCGAGTGGCGGTTTTCTGCTGTAACCGCTGAAAATCCTCAGCCGACGGATAAGGCCCGGCAAAAATCAACATTCGATGCGGATGCGTTTGAGCGATCAAATCGCTGGCGTCAATCGCGCAATCAATCAATTCGCCGCCCACACGTCCGCCGCCAACACTGACCAGAATGATTTTCTCATCGCCAACCACAAACGAATCGCGCGAAGCTTCGCCATCCGGTTTCGCAGGTTGAGCGACATAGCCCGTATACCGAATCGGACAATTGAGTTTGTCCAAACTGCCAAAGGTTTCGCCGAACGATTGCCAATGCGGATCGGAATGAATCAACACCAGATCGAAAAATTGATTGATGCGCTGGCAAACGCGGTCTTCAAAAGTTTGCGGATCGCGCTGCCCGACCAGTATGTCGCGTACGCTGCATACGACTTTGACTTCGCCGTCGGCGCGCGCGCGTTCCAGCAGCGGAATCAATTCAAAGGCGAATTTCAAACGCCCGAACGGAAACAGTTCGATGACCAACACGTCCGGGCGAAAGCTTTCGTATTCGGCCAACACACGCTCGGCGCGAATCTGTTTGATCTCTTCCAGCGTTTTTTGCTGGTCGAAGGTGAACAATTCGCTGAAGGTTTCGTCGGATTTGATAGGCGGCAAATTGACCAGATCAACTTCGGCGGGCAATTCGAATCCGGGAACGATCTGTCCGCCGTTCAGAAATCGCACTTCAAATTCGTTCAGCCCGCGCACGATTTCCATGCTGCGAACCAGATGCCCCATTCCCAGCAGATATTGGCAGTAGAACAATAATTTTCGTTTCGGGGTCATACGACTAAACGGCTAACATTCGTCAAAAAGTTTTTTCAGCGCGAGCACGTTTCGCTGAACGTCGAAATGGCGGCACACCTTCTGACGAGCGGCTTCGCCCAATCGGGCTTGCAATTCAACATCGTTCAACAACGTTTCCAGCGCGACGGCCAAACTGCGGGAATTTTGCGGCGGAATCATCAACCCGTTGACGTCGTTTTCGATCAATTCGGGAATGCCGGAAATCGGTGTTGAAACCACTGGCAATTTCATGGCCATCGCTTCCACCAGGACGTTCGGAATGCCGTCGCGGTCGCCATCTGCCAGCACCTGGCAAGGCAAGGCAAACGCCGTCGCTTGTCCGTATTTGACCAGCAATCCTTCCTGCGTCATAGCCGGCAACAGCGTCACAGTCTGTTCCAATCCCAACGCGACAATCAAATTTTTCAGCCTGTCTTGCTCGGTTCCTGCTCCGCCTATGATCTGGCACTGAAAATCGTACCCCTTGTCCTTCAGCATACGGCAAGCTTCGATCAAAAAGTGAAAGCCTTTTTTCTCAACCAATCGCCCGACGGAAAGAATCAACGGCACAGCAGGCTTCAACGGATTTTCCGACGGAACAAATCGCGCCAGGTCCAAACCGTGATAAATCGTGTGCAATGGGGTCTGCGGCGGTCGCAACCGATCCAGATAACTTTGATTCGCTCGCGTGCAGGTGACGGCAAACCGAGCGCGCCGAAATTTGAGCGGCAACAAATCACCTGGATTCATGTCCTGCCGGTAAATGTCTTTGGCGTGAGCGGTGAAACTGAACGGTACGCCGCACATACGACTTGCCAACATCGTCACTTCAGTCGCCCCGTGACAAAAATGCGCGTGCAGATGGCGAATTCTTCCTGATTCCAACACCGACAAGGCTATGAATCCGGCTTGCAAAAATTGTTTGAGAAAATTGCTGCGACGATATTTCACGCCCAGCGTCACGGCCTCCGCCAGCGCGCGCAAATACGCCAGCGGACGGCGACGAAACAGTTTCCAGTTGCTGGCGGCAAACAGCGGCAGATTTCGTTTCAACGAAGCGAACTGTGTGGTTTCTTCACTGGGCGGCGCTTCGGGCAGATAAGTGATGTGGGCGCGTATTTGGCTGATGACGCGATGCGGTTTTTCGTGTTCGGGCTTTTTCAGCGAAAAGATGGACAGCGTCAGCCCGGATTGTTCCAACCAGAAAATTTCATTGAGAATGAATGTTTCCGACGTGCGCGGATAACCTTTCAGGATGTAGCCGATCTCTTCTTGCATGTGCGACGTTTGGACAAGCTGTTACTTGCGCGGCGTCTTACGCAACGAGGAAGGAGAAATGGAAATTACATTCAGGTCGCGCCAGAGCAATTCGATAAAGCGTGCGTCTGCCACCTTGGTTTTGCGTCGTGGAAACAGGTTCGACCAGCCCAAACCCGGCAATCGCGGCAGTTCGTCGCCGGCGCTCGCTTCGACGGCGGCGCGGTAATCGGTGTCTTGCGGATTGATTTCGTAAGCAGCTCGGAAATGTTCGCGGGCTTCGCGGGTGCGATTCGATTGCCAGTAAATGAACCCCAGGCTGTATTGCGCAATATCGAATCGCGGATCGAGCCGGACGGCTTTTTGCAGATGCCTGAGCGCCTTGTCAGTGCTTCCCTGTTCCCAGTAAGTTCGCCCGACCAGATAGTGCATTTCCGGCGTGGGGTTGAGCGAAAGAGCGCGTTTCAAATGCACCAATGCCTGATCGAGTTTCCCTTCGCGCGCCAGCAATCGTCCCATGCCGTAATGCGCGGCGAACGAGTTTTCGTCCATGGTCAAGGCGCGTTGCAGATGAATTTTGGCCGATTCCGCTTCGCCTTCGTCGCCACTGAGCAATCCCAGCAACAACCGCGCGCCAAAATGATCGGCCTGAATGTCCAGCGCGCGCCGCAGATTGATCGCCGATTCCAGCGATTTGCCCAGATGGAAATAATACTCGCCGACGGTGAAGCTCAGTTCGGCGTTGTTTTCATCCATCGCCAGCGCGGTTTCCAGCAATCGCAAACCGCGCCGCGTGCGACCTTCTGTAATCAACAGCGTGCCTTCTTCCACCAGGTCAATGAACTCTTCGCGCTCGGCTCCGCGATACGCGGAAATGATGTGTTCGCAACGGTCGTCCAACCGTTCACGCTCGGCGGTTTCTTCGTAATGGCGAACCACACGATTGCGCCAGCGTTGTTCCAACTCTTCAGGATTGACCGCGCGAACGTCGGTCAACAATTCCGTCAACGCTTCCAGCATCATGTGATCGTAAAAACTGCCGGTCGCCTGTTGCTGCGCAAGATCGAGCAACTGTTCGAATCGTTCGTTGGAACGTTGCAACGCTGATTCCAATGCACTGATGCGCTCCAGCAAATGTTCTTCGAGCGAATCCCCGACTTCAAATCCGCCCGCATTATAAGGACGGGAAATCACCAGCAGATACGTGCCACATTCCTGGCAATACTCTACTTCGTTCGTATTCGCTTTTTTGCAGCGCTGACAGAAAATCATTTCTTCGTAGTCAAAAGTAGTCGGTAGTCGGTAGTCGGGAGTCAAAGACTGACTACCGACTCCCGACTACCGACTACTTACCGTTCCACAGCCAGAGCAACGGCATTGCCGCCGCCCAAACACAAACTGGCGATGCCGCGTTTGGCTTCGCGCCGAATCATTTCGTGCAGCAACGTCGTCAGCACGCGAGCGCCGGAAGCGCCAATCGGATGGCCAAGCGCCACTGCGCCACCATTCACATTCACCTTGCTGGCATCGAGTTCCAGTTGCTGAATCAAAGCAACTGACTGTGACGAAAACGCTTCGTTCAATTCAAAGAGATCAACATCGGCCAGATTCCAACCGGCTTTTTTCGCCGCCATCCTGACGGCTTCGACCGGAGCCATCATCACCAGTTTCGGTTCGATGCCCGAAGTCGCCTGCGCCACGATGCGAGCCAGCGGCGCGCGACCAAGTTTGGCGGCCAACGATTCCGAAGTCACAACCAAAGCGGCGGCTCCGTCGTTGATCGTCGAAGCATTGCCCGCCGTCACGGTTCCATCTTTGCGAAACGCCGGTTTCAATCTGGCCAGCGATTCGACTGAAGAATCGGCGCGCGGCCCTTCGTCGGTGTCGAAAATGATCGGATCGCCTTTGCGTTGGGGAATTTCAACCGGACAGATTTCAGCCTTGAAGCGACCGGATTGAATGGCGGCAACGGCTTTCAGTTGCGAATTGACGGCGTACTCGTCCTGCTGAGCGCGCGTGATGCCGTACTTTTCCGAAACGACTTCGCCGGTTTCGCCCATGTGCCAACCGTCAAAGGCGCACCACAATCCATCGTGAACCATTGCGTCCACCACTTCGCCATTTCCCATGCGATAACCGTCGCGGCCTTTCGGCAACAGATAAGGCGCGTTCGACATGGATTCCATGCCTCCGGCGACGATGATGTCGTTATCACCGAGCGCGATGGATTGCGCGGCCAGCATCACCGACTTCAACCCGGAACCGCAGACTTTGTTGATGGTCATTGCGGCGACTTTGTCTGGCAGCCCGGCTTTCAGCGCAGCCTGTCGCGCGGGATTTTGTCCCAGCCCGGCTTGCAGCACACAGCCAAAAATGACTTCGTCAATCTGGCTGGCTTCAAGCCCTGCGCGTTCGATGGCCGCGCGAACGGCGATGGAACCGATTTGCGGAGCAGTGAATGGTTTTAAGGAACCCTGGAATTTGCCTATGGCAGTGCGAGTGGCGCTGATGATGACAGGTTGTTGCATGACTTCGAATCCTCAATACAAATAAGCGAACAATTCGTTGTGCAAAGAAACGCCCGCTTGAACGAAAGCGATTATAGCGGCGATGAAAGTCGAGTCAAACAACTCTTCCATTGTTTCGACAAGCGCGAAACGCAGTTTCGACAAACTGATTTTGAAGGCGTTCGATTGATTCCTCTTTTGCAGCTTGCCGTCAAACCGCGCATTCCGATTCGGATGAATTTGACCATCTCGCGTGCGGCAATCCACAATCCGCAGCTATATGAACCTGCCCAATCTGCTCACACTGTTGCGAATCTTCATCGTGCCGTTATTGGTTGTAGTGTTGCTGACGAAATTTTCCGAAGATTACGTCGGCTTGCCGCAGCACATCGCAGGTGTGAGCCTGTTTTTGCTGGCAGCGACCACTGATGCGGTTGACGGATGGTTGGCGCGCAAACGCGGACAGGTTTCCAAATTTGGCACGCTGCTCGATCCGATTGCCGACAAACTGCTGATTTCCGCCGCGTTTATTTCGCTGGTGGAAAACAGCCTGGCTCCAGCGTGGGCGGTGGTGATTGTCGTGGGGCGCGAATTTGCGGTTTCAGGGTTGCGCGCCGTCGCCGCCACAGAAGGCTGGACGATTCCGGCGTCAAAAGCGGGCAAGTTCAAAATGTTTTCTCAAGTAGTGACCATAGCGTTTTTGATTACTTCGTCGGTGGATGGCGCTCCGCCGGTGGAAACCAAGGTGTTTCCGATCATCCAGTTTTGGACGGTGCCGGAAATGGGAACGGCGCTCAATCATTTATTCGGCTCGGAAGAAATGAACTGGCTGGATTGGCGCGTGCTGTTTTACGGCATTGGACGCGGATTGTTATGGCTGGTAGTGGTTTCTTCGTGCTGGTCAATGTATGGATACTTTCGAGCGTTTTACCTGAATCAATCTCGCTCGACTTCAGAACGATAACTTCGGTTCCCGAAGAAATACGAAGAATACACAAAGTTTTTTTGACAGGATTCAGGATTCAACAGGATGGAGTTGGATTGAACTGAGGTCAGTCGAGTCAACAACAAATCCTGAGTAATCCTGTAAATCCTGTTTATTTTCTTCTTCGTGATTCTTCGTGTGGCTTCGTGGATGAAAACTTTGAGGCTTACATGATTTTCGAATACAAAGGCAAACGGCCACGCATTGGCCAAAACGTATTCATCGCTCCGAACGCCACGATCATCGGTGACGTGGAACTCGGCGACGGAGTCAGCATCTGGTACGGCGTCGTCATTCGCGGCGACGAAGGCCGCATCACCATCGGGCGAGGTTCCAACGTGCAGGACAATTCCGTCATTCACACCACGCCGGAAATTCCCACCATCATCAAAGAAGACGTGACCATAGGTCACGGAGCCTTGCTGGAAGGTTGCACCATTGAAAACAGCGCGGTTGTCGGAATGGGTTCCATCGTGCTGCACCAGGCCGTAGTCGGCGAACAGGCAATGACAGCCGCGGGCAGCGTCGTCACACCCGGCACGATCATTCCGCCGCGAATGCTGGCCGCTGGTTCGCCTGCCACTGTCAAAAAAGAACTTTCCGGCGGCGCTCTGCGTTCGGTTGAACACAGCGCCAAGGCGTATCATCATTTGACCGAAGAATATCTGGCTCAGCGCCTGAACGATCCTGCAATGGCGCTGAACAAGTCGTAGCATAAGAGATGCACTGAATGGAATCAGCAATTGAAAAAGCGCCGCTCATCGCCGCCGATATATCGGCAAGTGCACGAAGGCTTGTCAGAAGAAGAAATTGATGAGGTCAAGAAGGTTATTTTGGATCGCCGAGACTTCTTCGGCAGACCGCTCCCTGAAGTTCATATTTCTGAAAGTGAGGTTAGGTCATGACAACGGCAATAGCACAACTCACAAGAGAAGAAATCATACGACGCGGCAAGGAAATTTATGAACGCGACATCCGGCCTTTGCTTGAAGCTGGCAACGAAGGCCGTGTGGTCGCAATTGACGTCATCTCCGGCGAGTACGAACTGGCCGACACGGCCACAATCAGCGCCAACCGACTGCGCGCGCGTTTGCCGGAAGCAACCGTCTTTTTCATGCGTGTCGGTTATCCAACGATGGCTCGCATTCTATAACCTTGTGAGGTGAGTCCGGGATGATTACTGGCCAAGTTAACGCCTCGTTGGAAGCTGTGATTTCGCTGACTGTCTGCCGGGTGGAAGACGCCAATCGCCAAGTCGAGCTAACCGTCGAGGCAGTCATTGACACAGGATATTCCGCATACCTGACGTTGCCCACCAGGATGATTGCCGAGCTTGATTTAAGTCCTATCGGCGATCAGCAATTGATCCTGGCTGATGGAAGTAAAGTAGACTCCACTCTCTATTCAGCAACAGTGATTTGGGATGGTCAGGAGCGCGCCATCGAAGTTGATGCTCTTGAAGAAGAAGTATTGGTTGGTATGGCGCTGATGGATGGTTACGACTTAAGCGTTCGCGTTATGGTTGGAGGGACTGTCACTCTCAAACCTATCTCCCCTGCTCAATAGCAATCAAAAGATCATTCGAATGACTTTATCTTCAGGGGCACAACTCGCCCGTTACAAAATTCTCGCGTCGCTTGGCGCAGGCGGAATGGGCGAGGTTTATCTGGCCGAAGACCTGAAGCTTGGCCGCAAACTGGCGCTGAAAATCCTGCCGGAAGAATTCACCAAAGACCAGATGCGAGTCGCGCGCTTTCAACAGGAAGCCCGCGCGGCTTCGGCGCTCAACCATCCGAACATCATCACCATTTACGAAATCGGCGAGGAAGCCAGCGTGCATTTCATCGCCACCGAACACATTGTCGGGCAAACGCTGCGCCAGCTTATGCGCTCGGACAAGATGGATTTGCGTGAATCTCTGGACATCGCCACGCAAATCGCTTCGGCATTGCACGCCGCACACGAAGCCGGAATCACTCACCGCGACATCAAACCCGAAAACGTCATGATTCGTCCTGACGGTTACGTCAAGGTATTGGATTTCGGCCTGGCCAAGCTGACTGAAAGGCGAGAGAGCGACAGAGGGACAGAGGGACAGAGGGATGGAGAGGCAGAGAGAATGCGAGAAGAAGAGACCCTTATTTTGCCAATTGATGGGGAACTCTCAACCTTTCGATCCCTCAATCCCTCCGTCCCTCCATCTCTCTATCCTTCCATCCCTCAGTCTCCGCTTTCAACGCCCGGCATGCTGATGGGAACAGTCACGTACATGTCGCCCGAACAAGCGCGCGGTCTGGCAGTGGATGCTCGGAGCGATATTTTCAGTCTGGGAGTGGTGTTGTACGAAATGCTGACCGGTCGCGTGCCCTTTGACGGAGCGACGACAACCGACGTACTGGCGGCGATTTTGCATCTGGAAGCCGCTCCGCTCAGTCGCCATTTGCAACATGCGCCTTCGGAACTGGAATTCAGCTTGAACAAGGCGCTGGGCAAAGCTTACGAAGCTCGTTACCAGACAATTCATCACTTCCTGAACGATTTGAAACGCGTCAAACAAAAGCTGGATTTTGACGTTGAATTCGCCCGCTTCAGTCAGGAATCGTTGCCGAAACAGACCGTCGAAGAACTCAGCGAAGCCTTGACCGTCGAGCTTCGCACCGATGAATTCATTTCGCCATCGGGGCGATTGCGCCAACGACACAGCAGCCAGCAGATCGAATCTTTGGCCATCCTGCCAATGGAAAACGCCAGCGCCGACGCCGGGATGGAATATCTCTCCGACGGCATCACCGAAAGCATCATCAACAGTTTGTCGCAACTTCCCGGTTTGCGCGTTGTGCCACGCTCGACCGTGTTTGGCTACAAAGGCCGCAAATCCGATCCGCAGAAAACCGGCGAAGAACTGGCCGTGCATGCCGTGCTGACCGGTCGAGTCATTCAGCTTGGCGATTCGCTGATCGTCAAAACCGAATTGATTGATGTCGCACGCGCTTCGCAATTGTGGGGCGAAGAATACCGCCGCAAACTGACGGATATTTTTGCCTTGCAAGACGAAATTGCTGAAGAAATCAGTCAGAAATTGCGAGTGCGAGTTTCCGGCGAAGACCGCGAACGACTGCGAAAGCGATACACGGACAACATCGAAGCTTATCATCTGTACTTGAAAGGCCGGTATTACGTTGGCAAACGCACGCCGGAATGGATTCGCAAAGGCGTCGAGCATTTCCAGCAGGCGATTGATCTCGATCCGAATTACGCGTTGGCGTATTCCGGCCTGGCCGAAGCTTACGGCTTTCTGGCGTCTTCGACCGGAGGCCAACCGCCGCGCGACGCGTATCCGCTGGCCAAAGCCGCTGCGTTAAAAGCTCTGGAACTGGACGACACCCTGGGCGAAGCGCATTGCTCGTTGGGATTTTTCCGCTTGCTGTTCGATTGGGATTTCGCCGCCGCCGAAACCGAATTCAAACGCGCCATCGAACTCAGCCCGAATTTTGCCAATGCTTATGATGGCTACGGCTTTTACCTGAAAGCGACCGGCCAACACGAAGCCTCCATCGAAGCCTGCAAACGCGCGCAGGAATTGGAACCGCTGTCACTGTTTCTCAGCCTGAGTTTGGGGTGGGCGTATTACTTCGCGCGGCGGTACGACGAAGCCTTGAAACAAAGCGCCAAAGTGCTGGAAATGGATCCGAACTTCGGCTTCGCCTACTGGCACAGAGGCATGGTTTACATTCAGCAGCAAAATTTCACCGAAGCCATCAACGCCTTTCGCAAAGCCATCAGCCTGTCCGGAGCCATCCCAACCTTCATCGGGTATTTAGGCCACGCCTCCGCCCGCGCCGGCAAACACCGCGAATCCCGCCAAATGCTCGCTCAACTGGTAAGCCTGTCGAAAAAACAATACGTCCCGTCTTATTTGATGGGCATGATTCATCTGGGGCTTGGCGATTTGAATCAGACACTGGACTGGCTGGAAAAAGCGTTTGAAGAACGCTCCGGCGTCATGGCCTTTATGCGAGTAGAGCCGCTGCTGGATCAAGTGAGAGCGGATGCGAGGTTTGCTGAGTTGCTGGAGCAGATGGAGGACTGAAGGCAAAGATTGCCGCGATTGAGCAGCGAAACTATACTGGCCCTGTCTTGCAAAATTTCTTACGAGGTCGTCTCTTCCGAGTGCGACAGATGAACACTGGGTAAAACCTTGAGGCGTCAGACCTGCAGAGACGATGCGGTTCATCTTAGTACTCCGCAATTTAGCGATTCGAGAAAAAGTCAATCTGACTAATCTTGAGGAGCTAACATGCGAAAGGAAGTATTTACTCAATGGTGTGAATCAATAATCCCGCCCATTATCTGGCGTAAAGCGCGGAGAATGATTCGCCAAGTGCTGCCGATAATACAATTATTGGCAGCCTTGCTCGCCATTACAGTGGCTACTAAAACTCTTGGGTGGTGGTAGCCAGCGCAAGGGATAGCAGGATAAAACTTGTTATCCCTTGTTGCTTGATGACATGAAAAAGCACGGCTTTGTCATTGATACGAACGTTCTCGTTTCCGCGCTCAAATCCAAGCGTGGCGCGTCGTATAAAATCCTGTCATTGATGCCGACGGGCAAGTTCGAGTTCCATCTTTCTGTGCCGCTGGTATGTGAATATGAATCGGTTTTGAAGCGTAGTGACCTGAACCTGACATGGACAACGGATGAGATTGACGAACTGTTGGATATCATTTGCTTGTTTGGTGTCAAACACGAGATTTGGTATTTATGGCGACCTCTGCTGCAAGACGCCGGAGATGAGTTTGTTGCGGAAGTGGCTGTAACGGCGCAAGCCGAAGCAATCGTCACGCAGAACATCAGAGACTTCAAAGGCATGAACAAATTCGGCATCGAAGTGCTGACCCCAAAAGAGTTTTTGCAAAGAATAGGAGAAGCAAAATGAGCGCAATTACCATCAATGTTCCCGATTCGCTTTTCGACAAGATCAAAGAAGTGGTCGCAAAAGATCGAAGCACGCCAGAACAGTTTGCGCTGCTCGCCGTGGCTGAAAAATTATCGAGCGTTGTCACTGTTGAATATCTGGAGGAAAGAGCGAAACGGGCAAAGCTGGAAAGATTTGAGCAGTTGCTGGCAAAAGTGCCGGACGTTGAGCCGGAAGAAAGCGACCGCCTTTAACCAAAAACGCGCCAAGCATTCACCTCGCACGCAGAGACTTCAGAGCGAAAACATGGCAAAAAGTAAAAAAGAACGCGACCCAATCCCTGAGAAATTCAAATCCATCGAAGAAGCGGCGAAGTTCTGGGATACCCACGATCTCGGCGATTATTGGGATTTGACCAAAGAAGCGAGCTTCGACGTGGGTATCAAACGGCGGGTGTTTCTGACAGCCTTGGAGCCGGAACTGGCTAAAGGCTTAGCCGAATGTGCTCACCAGCAAGGCGTGTCTACGGAAACGTTGATCAACGGCTGGCTGAGCGAAAAGCTTCGGGCTGTGACGCATAACAACTCATTGGCGACATAACGGGGTGGAATGAAGATAGATGGCGTTATCTGGCTCAGAGACATTGTGGACAAGTTGGCCTGGAAGCATCAGGTTGACCAGGACGAGGTTGAAGAAGCGCTGGATAACCTGCCCAAAATTCACTTTGCCAAAAAAGGCGAGCGAAAAGGCGAAGACGTTTATATGGCTTTGGGCCAGACTTACGCTGGCAGGTATCTGGCTGTGCTGTTCATCTACAAAAAGACGAAAGAAGCATTGATCTTGAGCGCCAGAGACATGTCGAATAAAGAAAGGAAGCAATATGGCAAAAAGTAAAACAAAGACACTGCCTGAACTGAACTCGACCGATGAGTTGGTGGAGTTCTTCGAGACCAATGACATGGCCGATTACTGGGAACAGATGCCGGAAGCCGATTTTGAGATCAAGATCAAAAGAAGAAAGCATCTCATCGCTCTGGAAGAAGATGTCATCACGCAGGTGACCCGGATCGCTAAAGCAAAGAAGGTTTCGTCCGAAGCACTGATAAATGCCTGGCTGAAAGAAAAGTTGCTAAACGCCAGCTAGTGTGGCTGTTGCAGCCTCGGAACTTTCCAGTTTGCTGGAGACGGCTCATCTACTGCGGTCGCCAAAGAATGCTCAGCGGCTTTTGAATGCGCTGCATCGTGCTCAGGGGCAGACGTTGGAACCGCAACCTTTGGACGAATTCAGACGCGAATAGACCGACAAAGAGAGGAATTATGACCACATTACTCGAACGAGCATTTACAAAAGCATCGCAATTGCCGGTTGAACAGCAGAACGTCGTCGCCACACTGCTCCTCCGCGAGATGGAATCAGAAGAACGATGGGCAGAACTTTTTGCCAAGTCGCAAGACGCGCTATCTGAACTAGCGGATGAAGCATTGGCGGAGTTTGAGCGCGGCGAAACCAAGCCGTTAGAGGAATCGCTTGAAATCTCAAACGACTGAAAAATTCCGCAAGGCCTACAGCGGATTGCCAGCCGAAATTCAGCGTCAAGCGAAGGAGGCTTATCGCTTGTGGAAGACTGATCCATCTCATCCCAGCCTTCATTTCAAGAAAGTTCACGACACCAAGCCGATCTATTCAGTCCGAATCAACCTTGCTTATCGCACGCTGGGAATAAAAAAGGATGACACGATGATCTGGTTTTGGATTGGCTCGCACGACGATTATGAACGACTGCTCGCCTCAACTATGAACAGTTTGCGTTGATTCAATTCCAGACTGACATCCAGTTATGAAACACAAAGACATCATCACAATCGAACCTGGCAAGCGCGGCGGAAAGCCTCGCATTCGCGGAATGCGAATCACGGTTTACGACGTGCTGGAATATCCGGCTTCGGGGATGACAGTCGAAGAGATTCCTGACGACTTCCCTTACCTGACCGAAGAAGACCTCCGCACTTGTCTGAGTAAGGAATTCGGGTTGCTATCCCAACTGGCCTAGCGCTTTCCGGGCGGCGTCAGCCGATGTCAGAACCGGTATCACTTCAAAATCCACCAGGTCGTTCCAGTTCGCCATCCATTCGTCCAGCAAGGCGCGGTCGTCGGTTTCCATCACCTGAAAGCACCGATGACACGGCACATCCACCCAACTGGAAACATAGGTCAATCCCGCCGGAGCCAATCGCCCGCGTTCCTGAAACCGTTGGTAAACCGGCAAAGCATTTTGCTGTTTGAAATGTTCTATCACCAGATAAAGCATATTGTGAATCTGTCAGGCCGGCCATTGAAAACACAGGTTGTATCCGTCAGGGTCGGTCACATACAACTGCTTCATCCCATAAGGAGCGATGGTCGGCGGTTGCGCCTCAATACCTTTGGCGCGTAATTCCTCGTATGCCGCGTCCACATCGGGACAGCCAAAATAAAAGCAGGTGTCGCTGTGGGCAAAATTCCTTCGGGAGTCAGGAGTCGGTGGACGATCAGGCTTTTCGTACATCGTGTTGAGCATCAAATATAAGCCTTGCAGCCGCAACATCGCCCAATCGCAATCTTCTCCCGGTGGAGCCGATTCAACGACTTCAAAACCGAGCGTGTCGCGGTAAAACGAAATCGAAGTCGGCATGTCGAACACTTGAATCAACGGCGTCAGGCTTTGGATTTCAATTGCCATGAAAACCTCCTCGCTTCAGTTTTGCCGTTCGCCCAGACAGTAACAGAGCTTGTCCGGCGCAACGACGAAGAAGACCTTCCAGGAAGTGTCGCCGTGTTTGTCAATTCGGAAATCCGCTTTTTCGTTGCTCAAACCATTCGACTTCAATTCGGCAAAGGCCGTTTCGACATTGTCCACCTCAAAAAAACATCCTTCCTGAGTCGGGTCGCCTCCGTTTTCGGCCAATCCGATGCGAATGTCGTCGCGGCTGAGCACGGCGGTTTTGTGCGGCGCGTCGCTGCGCGCTTCGACGCGAAATCCCATGACCGTTTCGTAAAATGGAATGGCCGTTTCGACATCGGCTACCGGCAAGTTCATGGCGTCCGCCTCGTAAGGCCAGGCGTTTTTGAAGACAGCTTTCATTGATCCCTCCTACTATTGTTCGATCAAGCTTTTTAACTCTCGGACTCGTTCAGCCAGCACAACGCCGTCAATGCTCTGCCCTTCGCGGACGGCTTTGCCGACATGGAATTCGCGTATGCCAGCGGGTTTCAGCAAGCGAATGACTTCGGCATCGGTTCCGCCGCCAACCAGTATTTCCAGTTCAGGTTGAGCCAATCGTTGCCAGACGGCAAAGCGTTCGACTTTGTCCGCCCAATCGCCGCTGCTTCCGCTGGTCAAAATACGGTCAATCTGCGCGTGGCGTTTCAACTCCGTGATGGCCGATTGATGATCGGGCAATTCTTCGACAGCGCGATGAAAAGTCGCTTTTAAGTTTGGCGCTGCCGCCAACACGCGTGCCAACAGATCGTGGTTGATGGCCTTGCCGCCGTGTTGTAAAAACCCCAACACCAATCCATCAACGCGGAGTTTTGCAAAGGCTCGCGCCGCTTCGCAGAGCCGTTCGATTTCGCGCTCATCCTGAATTTCAAACGGTTCGCTTTCGCGCACCATCACGCGCAATGGAATGCTGACGCGCGCGGCAATCTCTTTGACCATTTCCAGCTGCGGAGTCAGTCCGCCGACTTCATAATGGCTGATGACTTCCAGCCGGTCGGCGCCGCCCGCTTCGGCGGCCACGGCGTCTTCGACCGAACAGGCGATCACTTCCAGCAGACAAAATCGAGTCAACGATCTTTCCTCATTTCAAGTATTGAATACACACGCCGCCAAAAAGATTGACACTGGCAATCGCGTAACTTAGCCTTCGCTCGTTTCCGACAGCATTACCGTCACTCTCACAACCGCTGATTCAACTCGCTTCCCTGTCTTTCGCTTTACCTTGGTGGAAGCCTTAACCAGGAGAACATCCATGAAGCTTAATGCCCCTACTCAAACGTTGTGGTTGATTTCAGTAATTCTCGGCGGGGTGGGCATCGTGTCCCATTTCGTCAACATTCAGACGATTTCCAAATACTCATTCGAACTGGTGGCGTTGGGATTTGTCATATTGGTAATTGGCACTCTGCTCAAAAAAGCCTAGCCGTTCGCAACCGTATTTACTTCTCAATTGGCTGGCAAGCGGCGCTTGCCAGCCAATTGAGTTTTGGCTTTCAGCCTATGGCTTTTCTTTCTTTTTCAATTTATCCAGCACGCCTTTCAGCAAATCCGCCGGTTTCTTTTCAGCAGGCTTGTCGGCGGGCTTGGCTTCTTCGGGCTTGTTGGGGTCGGTGGTGGCGGTTTCGCCGGGCTTTTTCAGGAACTGTTCAACCAAACCTTCTTTCAATTTCTCTTTCGCCTTGGCTTGCAGCATAGTGGAATTCAATCCGAAAGCGGGTTGAGTCAACGAGCCGGACATTCTGATCGGCAACACGATTGCGCCTTGATCCATGAAAAAATTGCCGACAACTGCATTGACGCTGGTTCCCAGCGTGATGGGCAATCTGCCGCCGCCTTCGCTGCTTTGCCCGCCGCCGGGCATTACTCGCTTGGTCAGCGCCGGACTGAGTTTCGCCAGAATGTCGTAACTGACCGCAGGGTTGTCGCCCAACTGCATCCAGCCGTCGCCGTTGACCTGCATGTCGTCCATCACCAATTGCAGCGCGTCGGTGGTCAGTTTGCCGCGATCAAATCGCAAATTTGTTCGCAGCGAACGAAACGCCGATCCTGCGCCACCTGTTGGCAGATTCACCAGCCTGCCCAACATTTCGACCTGCTTCATCAAATCGAAACTGCCGAATTTGCCGTTGCTGATGGAAATGAATCCGTTGCCGGTCAACGATTGCGCCATTCCTGCGGCGTCGTTGCGTCCGCGAATGTCAATCGTGCCGTCGGCTTTGCCGTAAATGGAACTGGCCGAACCGGACGAAGCCGCCAGAAACTGGTTGATGTCCAATCCGCCGAATTTGCCGTTGAGCGCAATTTCCGGCGCGCCGTTCTGGTCAATTCGCATGGAGCCTTGATAACTGCCGCCGTACAGTTGCAGCGACAACGGGTTGAGCAAAATCACGTTGTTCGCCATCACCACTTTGGCCTGCACGTTGGAAGCCGTGATCGAATCCAGCAAGACTTTGCCAATTGCCACCTGTCCTTCGCCGCGAATGGGCGTTGACGCCTTGCCCGATTTCGATTCCGCCATAGCCCCTTGCAATTCGGCGACGTTGAGCTGGTTTGCTCGCAGATCGAAGCCCAGCGCGGGCGCGTTGAAATTTTTGACCGTCAGCCAGCCATTGGCCTGGCTGGAACCAAGTTGCGCTTGCAGATTGTCAATGCGCGCGCTGTCGCCGGTGAAGGCTAGATCGGCATTGGCCACTTCGAGCGGCTTTTTCAGCGACGATGGTTGCAATCGCGCGCCGGACAATTTGCCCTGTCCGTTGATTTGCGTGGCGGCGGCTTTTGCGCCAAGTTCGGTGTCAATCGTCGCTGTCAGGTTGGCGGTTCCGCTGCCGGTCACGTCAGGTCGCGCGCCAAAAGATTCGGCAATCTTCAACAAATCATCCACCTGAGCGCCGCTGGTCGAAATTTCCAGATGCGCGCGCGGCGCTTTGTTCGCTGAACCGTAATCGCTGAGTTTCAAGCCACGAAAATCCACTGTCGTTTTCGACAACACAGCGCGAAACGGCGAAGCCGTGATGGTTTGCGGATCGGCGTTCAATTTCAATTCGGAAATCTGTATCGCCTGCGGCAATGCTGGACTCTGGAATTTCAAATCCCGAATTTCGGCCTGTCCGTTGACGGCGTAATTGTTCTGGTCGCCAGTAACTTTCAAATTGATGGTGGCGGCTCCGCTGGCTTTGGTTCCTGGCGGTGGGCCGAAGCCAAACGCGTACGCCGATTCCAGCAAACTGTCCAAAGCCATGCGGTCGCCTTTCAACTGCAAATCAAACACTGGCGCGTCGGGCAGTTTCGTAATCAGACCGGTGATGCCGACCGCCGTGTTGCCCAGTTTCACATCGGCTTGATCGAGTTTGAGCGAGAGTTCGGATTCTTTTTCGGATTTAGTTTCGGATTTCAGCAGAAGTTTGAACGCGGCTTCGAGCGGTTGTTTGGCGGCTTCGACGCCTTCGATCAATCGCAGTTGTTCGGCTTTGAGATTGCCGCTGGCGTTCAATCCGTCGGCGAGTTTTCCGGCCAGCGTGGCATCCACAGTCAATTTGCCAGCGCGCGGAGATTGCGTTCCGGCCAGAGCTTCGAGGCTGGAAATTTCCACCGCGTCCAATTTCAAACGAGCGTCAACCGGCGTGCGGCTGGCATCGGCGCGATCAATCGGCCCGGCGCTTCCGGCAACTTCCAGCTTTCCGGCCTTTTCGCCGGGCATCACCAATCCGATGACGAAACCGAACGAACGGCTCGGCGAAAAATCATCCAGCGCGACATTGACGCCGGTGTAGCTTTTTTCGACCACCGGTTCCGCGCTGCGATCAATCAGCTTGAAACTGCCGTTGGACAGCAGCAGATCGAACGGCGCTTGTTCGCTTTCCGACCCCGATTCCTGCAGAGGTTTGAGCGTGCTCCAATTCCATTTATCGGCAGAGGCCTTGATGAGCGTCACATCCGGTTCCAGCAGTTCGATGCCGAAAACTTCAGGGTTGCCACGCAACAACGACATCAGCCCCATCTGCAACCGCACGGATTTGGCGCGAACGAAATCGCCCTGCGCCAGTTGCGGATCGTCGCCAATGGCCAGATCGTCCACAGTGACTTTGACCGAAGGCAGGACGCGCAATCCGAGCTTGCCCAAACTGACTTTGCGCCCCAGCTTCTGTTCCAACTGGCTGACAATCTGCCCGCGATAGGTGTTGACATCCAAGACCAGCGGCAAAGCCAGCAAAGCGACGAACAGCAAAATCACTACGCCCACAAGCGCAATGACAGGTTTGAACCATCGAGACGTGCGAAAAGAATTCCAGTAGGAGGTCGGCATATTCGTTTCCCGGATTGAAAGTTGATGATTGAAAGTTGAAATCGGCACTAGCTTACTCTCAACTGCATGCAGATGCCACATCAGAGAGCGAACTCGCGCCCTAACCTTGCCGGGTCAATTCTTCCAGCACCTTTGGATCGAGATGGCTGGTGGTTTTCATGCCAGGCTTGGCCAGGTGAAGTTGTTGCGCCAGTTTGGCGATCAATCCCGTCCAACCGGTTTGATGGCTGGCGCCCAATCCCGCGCCGTTGTCACCGTGGAAGTATTCGTAAAACAAAATGTAATCGCGCCAGTACGGATCGTTCTGGAATTTTTCCGCCGCGCCATTCACCGGTCGCCGTCCATCGGTATCGCGCGAAAAGATTTTCAGCAATCGGCGCGACAATTCTTCGGCAACTTGCCACAGAGTCAACATGCGCCCGGAACCGGTCGGGCATTCCACCAGAAAATCATCGCCCAGATACCAGTGGAATTTTTGCAGCGATTCGATGATCAGGTAATTGACCGGAAACCATATAGGGCCGCGCCAGTTGGAATTGCCGCCGAACAAACCGGTTTGCGATTCCGCCGGTTCGTAATCCACGCGGTGTTCGTGACCTTCGACAATCAACCGGTACGGATTGTCCTTGTGAAAACGCGACAACGACCGCACACCGTAGGACGAAAAAAACTCCGTTTCGTCCAGCAGGTATTTCAACACCGATTTCAAACGTCGCCGATTGACCAGCGAAAAGAATCGCCGCACGCCGGTCGGAGTCGTCACCGATTCGATGTATTCGCCCAGTTCCGGCAGATTGTTGATGAACCATTGCATGCGCCGTTTGAATCCGGGCACGCCGTCCAGCACTTCCGATTCCAGCGTTTCCACGGCAAAGAGCGGAATCAACCCGACCATCGAACGCACGCGCATGGGAAAGCTGTTGCCGTTCGGCAGATGCAGCACGTCGTAATAAAACTCGTCCTTGCGATCCCACAGTTCGATCCCCTTGCCTGCAATATCGTTCATCGCCCGCGAGATGTATACGAAATGCTCCAGGAACTTCGAAGCGACATCCTCATACGCCGGATTTTCCTTGGCCAGTTCCAGCGCAATGACCATCAGGTTCAGGCAATACATGCCCATCCAACTGGTGGCGTCGGATTGTTCAATCGTGCCGCCGGTCGGCAATTTGGCGCTGCGGTCGAAAACTCCAATGTTGTCCAAACCCAGAAAGCCGCCTTCGAATACGTTGTTGCCTTCCTGATCTTTGCGATTCACCCACCAGGTGAAATTCAGCATCAGTTTGTGAAAGACACGTTCCAGAAATTGGCGGTCGGTGCGGCCATATTGGCGCTGTTCGATTCGATAGACGCGCCACGCCGCCCAGGCATGCACCGGAGGGTTCACGTCGCCGAACGCCCATTCGTAAGCAGGAATCTGTCCGTTCGGATGCATGTACCATTCGCGCAGCATCAGAATCAGTTGCTCTTTGGCAAAGTCCGGGTCAACCAACGCCAGCGGGATGCAATGAAACGCCAAATCCCACGCCGCATACCACGGATATTCCCACTTGTCCGGCATCGAAATAATGTCTTCGTTGTACAGATGCCGCCAATGAGCATTGCGACCAGTCAAACGAGATGCAGGCGGATCGGGTTGTGCCGTGTCGCCGCGCAACCAGCGGCGCACGTCGTAAAAATACCATTGCTTGCTCCACATCAACCCGGCGAAGGCCTGACGCTGAATGCGTCTGGTGTCGTCGCCGGCGCCGGGCGGTTCCAACTTTCGATAAAATTCGTCGGCTTCGCGTTTGCGCGCGGCGAAAGTTTCCTCGAATGATTCGCCTATCATCTCCGGCGCAGGTTCATTCGTAGTCAGCCGCAACCTGATGGTCGCCGCTTTGCCCGGTTCCAGATTGAATTGATAACGCGCCGCGGCTTTGGTTCCCACCTGTTGCTGATTGACCGCGTCGCGCGCGCCACTGACGACGTAATCGTTGATGCCGTCTTTCGCGTAAGGCGTACCATGCGCCGTGATGTTGTCGGCTCCGTACAAACGTCGCAGATTGGTTTCGTTGTCTGTGAAGAGCAATTCGGGAGTTCCCTGACAAACCAGGTAGCGCAGCGGCATTTCAAAATGTCGCAACCGAATCGCCGAAGCCTGCCCTGCGAATTGATCGGAACGTTCATCGCGTCGCAATCGTGGTTCGCGCACGTCGTCGCCCCAACTCCACGTGTTGCGAAACCAGACTGTCGGCAATAGATCTAAACGCGCCGTTTCAGGCCCGCGATTGACGGCGGTGATGCGAATCAGAATGTCATCCACGTCGGCTTTGGCGTATTCGACAAACACATCGAAATACCGATCCTGGTCGAACACGCCTGTGTCCAGCAATTCATACTCCGGCGCTTGCCGTCCGCGCCGCCGCGATTCTTCCACCAGTTGTTCATAAGGAAATCGCGCCTGCGGATATTTGTACAGAAACTTCATGTACGAATGCGTCGGCGTGGAATCAAGATAGAAGTAATACTCCTTCACATCTTCGCCGTGACTGCCTTGCGGCCCCGCCAGTCCGAACAACCGCTCTTTCAAATACGGATCGCGCCCGTTCCATAACGCCAGCGCAAAACATATCAATTGATGCCGGTCGCAGATTCCGGCAATTCCGTCTTCGCCCCAGCGATAGGCTTTCGACCGCGCGTGTTCGTGCGGGAAATAATCCCACGCCGTTCCATAAGGCGAATAATCTTCGCGGACGGTTCCCCAAGCGCGTTCGCTCAGGTACGGTCCCCAGCGTTTCCAATACTTGATGCGTTGTCTGGATTCTTCCAACCGTTGTTCTTCGTGTGTCATAAGTTTTCACCGTCAAAATAGAGTTGAACCAGTTGAGTAAGGCTAACGTATGCTTGCCCGAACTCCCAACAAAAACTTTCAGAGGAATTGACGATGAGCGACAATTTTCCGCTGGTGCTGATGGAAGACCTGACCAAAGTCTTCAGAAACGGCAAAGTCGAAACGCCTGTGCTGAACGGCATTGATCTGACCATCAATCGCGGCGAATTTGCGGTGGTGTTTGGCCCTTCGGGCTGCGGCAAATCCACGCTGCTGGCGATTATGGGCTTGCTGGATTCTATGACGGCGGGCGTTTATTGCCTGAATGGCCAGCCGGTGCAAGACCTGAAACTCGCCGATCGCGCGCGCATTCGCAACCAGGACATTGGTTTCGTTTTCCAAAACTTCAACCTGATCGGCGATATGTCTGTGTTTGAAAACATCGAACAGCCGTTGAGTTATGGCAAGATTGGCGGTTCCGAAAGAAAAGAACGCGTGATGGCTGTACTGGAAAAAGTCGGATTGGCCGACCGCGCGCGCCAACGCCCCGGTTCGCTGTCCGGCGGCCATCAGCAACTGGTTTCCATCGCCCGCGCCATCGTCGGAAACCCTGCGATTCTGCTGGCAGACGAACCGACCGGAAATCTGGATTCGGCCAGCGGCGAAATCGTTATGAAGTTGCTGAAACAGCTTCACGCCAGCGGCACGACCGTTTGTCTGGTCACGCACGATTCACGCTTTCTGCATCTGGCAGATAGAAAAATTCAGATGCTGGATGGAAAGATGGTCAAAGAGTAGATTCAACGGCTGAAAACTTTTTTGCCGTTCGCAAACACTGCCTGCGAATGTTCCAGTCCCGCAAAATAAGCCAGTTCGCGATAATCGTCGCAATCGTGAATCACAAAATCAGCTCGTTTGCCCGGTTCCAGCGAGCCAATTTCGTTTCCTCTGCCCAAACTGTAAGCCGCGTTGATTGTCGCTGCGGAGATGGATTCGGCAGGCGTCATTTTCATTTGCGTCGAAGCCAGCGTCAGCGCCAGCAGCATCGAAGGCACAGACGAAGAACCCGGATTGAAATCCGTGGCGATGACGACGGCCAAACCGGCTTCGATCATTGCGCGCGCGTTGGCGTATTTTTGAGAACCAATCATCAACACCGAACAAGGAAGCAAAACCGGTTGAACATTACCGGATTTCAAATTTGAAATTTGAGATTGGCTGGATTGCTCCAAATGGTCAGCAGTGACTGCGCTGAGTTCGGCGGCCAGGACAGAGCCGCCACTGATAGACAATTGATCGGCATGAACGCGCAGCTTCAAACCAAGCTCTTTCGCCGCTGTCAAAATTCGCCGCGATTCTTCGACTGTAAACGCTCCGGCTTCGCAAAACACATCGCAGAATTCAGCCAGGTTTTCCGCAACAACGCGCGGCAACATCTCTTCAACGATCAAATCCACATAAGCCGAACTGCTGTCTTTGAATTCGGCAGGAACGACATGCGCGCCGAGAAAAGTCGGCACGTACCGCAGCGAAGTTTCTTGGCCAAGCCGCCGAATCGCTCGCAGCATTTTCAATTCGTCTTCAACCGTCAAACCGTAACCGGACTTGGCTTCGACGGTTGTTGTGCCGCAGCGCAAAAACCATTTGGCGTAACGTTTCCCCGCAACAACCAATTCGTCTTCGCTGGCCGCGCGCGTGTTCCGAACCGTCGAACGAATCCCCCCGCCCGCCAAAGCAATCTGTTCGTATGTCGCGCCGCTGGCTCGTAGTTCGAATTCATTTGCGCGGTTTCCGGCAAAGACCGGATGCGTGTGTGCGTCCACAAAACCCGGCAACACAATTCGTTTGCCAGCATCCACGACTTCGCAATCGGCGGTCAGCAGCGGTTCGATGGTTTCGCGCTTGCCGACTTTTTCAATTCGCCCATCACGAATGAACATCGCTCCATTCTCAATGATCGAAAGTTCGCGCAGTTCTTCGCCAACTCGCGGACGTTGTGGTCCGGCCAGCGTAACCAGTTGCGAACAATTGATGATGGCAAACGATCTCAAGCTTTCTTCCTCAACCGGGCCACCATTCCAGCGGCGAAAGACAACAACACCGAAGCCGCAGACATGACCGTCGCGTCGGCGATGTCGTTTTCGGGATCAATTTCGACCAGATCAATCGCGCGGACTTTCGTATGTTGGCCGCACAAAAACGCCGCGCGCTTCAATTCCCAAGGCGTCAAACCTCCGGGGCGCGAACCCGGACACGCCGGAGCGTAAATTCGATCCAGCACATCAATGTCGAAATCCACGTAAATGGCTTTGGTGCGTTCGGACAAATGCGCCAATGCGCCCGCCACCAAAGTTTCAAAATCACGGCTGCGAACCTGTCCCATCGTGACGATGGAAATGCCTACATCGTGGGCGAATTCGGCGTATGCGCCGGAATTGGCGAACCCCTGAATACCGATTTGCACGATGTTGTCGCCCGGCAATCCGTCATTGAGCAATGCGCGCACAGGATTGCCATTGGTCAGCCCTTGATCCAGGTCGCGCAGATCAAAATGCGCGTCGAAGGTCAGCAAGCCGCAATCTTCCAGCAGCAAACCCAGCCCGTGAACTCCGGCGCGCGTGATGCCGTTGTCGCCGCCAAGCAACACGGCTGCATCGGCATCGGTCAAACAGCTTTGGATGGCTTTGCTGAGCGGGTCGAACACTTCGTCCAGCGTGGCATAGGAAAAGTCCATGTTTCCCGTGTCACGCGCATTCAGCCAGCGCAAATCGGCAGCGCTTTCGATGTCGAAACAACTGAACTTTTTCAGGATCAAGCGAATGGCATCCGGCGCCAGATCGCATCGCCCAGGCGTGATCGAACCCAACCGCACCGGAACGCCCAGAATTGCTAAAGCACCGAGCGTTTCAACGAAATGTTCACCCGCGAGCCAGACGCTGGCTCTTCGCCAGTTCGGATCGTTGAATAATGGTCCTGTATCAGTGTTCATTTGTTCTCCGTGGCATGATGTGCTCTTTTCATTTTCCATTTGCCAGTTCCCATCTTTCATTTGTCATTGCTACTCGCCGCAAGCTCAATCAATGACAAATGACAAATCAAAAATGGAATATGGAAAATGAAATTACCGCATCGGAATCTTGATGCTGTGGCCAACTGCTTCTGAGATGGCTTTGTCGTAACCGGCATCCACGTGGCGAATAATTCCCATGCCTGGATCGGTGGTCAGCACGCGTTGCAATCGCCGCGAAGCCCCATCGGTTCCATCGGCGACGACCACCATTCCGGCGTGCAGGGAATACCCGATACCGACTCCGCCGCCGTTGTGAATCGAAACCCAGGAAGCTCCGGCGGCAGTGTTGACCAGCGCGTTCAGCAAAGGCCAATCGGCTATGGCGTCGGAACCATCCAGCATCGCTTCGGTTTCGCGGTACGGCGAAGCGACCGAGCCGCTGTCCAGATGATCGCGGCCAATGACAATCGGCGCTTCAAGCTCTCCCTTCTTCACCATTTCGTTCATGGCCACGCCGAATTCCGCGCGGTCGCCGTAACCCAGCCAGCACACGCGCGCAGGCAAGCCCTGAAACTTCACTTTGTCGCGCGCCAGTTTCATCCAGCGTTCTAACACAGGATCGTCGGGAAAAAGCTCCCGCGCCAGATCATCTGTTTTGCCAATATCATCAGGATTGCCGGACAAAGCCACCCAGCGGAACGGCCCTCGCCCTTCGCAAAACAGCGGGCGGATGTATTCCGGCACGAAGCCCGGAATTTCAAAGGCATCTTCGACTCCGGTTTGTCTGGCTTGAGTGCGAATGTTGTTGCCGTAATCGAAAGTCACCGCGCCCATTCGTTTCAATTCCAGCATGGCGCTGACGTGATCGGCCATAGCCTGCATCGAACGTTTGACGTATTCGGTGGGATTATCTCGGCGAAGCTGCAAGGCTTCGTCCAGCGACATCTTGTTCGGCACATATCCGTTCAAAGCGTCGTGAGCGCTGGTTTGATCGGTCAACACGTCTGGCACGATTCCGCGTTTAGTGAGTTCCGGCAACACGTCAGCGCAATTGCCGACCAGACCTATGGAAACGGTGTGATCGCTTTTTCGCGCGGCGGCAATGAAGTTCAAGGCTTCGTCCAACGTGAATGCGATTTCGTCGCAATAGCCTGTGGCAATGCGTTTGCGAATGCGGTCTGGATCAACATCAATGCCAATGAAATTCGCGCCGTTCATCGTTGCCGCCAGCGGTTGCGCACCGCCCATACCGCCCATTCCACCGCTGACCACCAGCTTGTTCGCCAACGATCCTCCGAAATGTTTTTCGGCTACGGCGGCAAAGGTTTCAAACGTGCCTTGAATGATTCCCTGGCTGCCGATGTAAATCCACGATCCGGCGGTCATCTGGCCGTACATCGTCAACCCGAGTTTTTCCAGCGCATGAAAATCGTCCCAGTTCGACCAGCGTCCAACCAGATTGGAATTGGCGATCAGAACGCGCGGCGCGTCTTCGTGCGTGCGAAAGATGCCGACCGGTTTGCCCGATTGCACCAACAAGGTTTCGTCGTTCGCCAGCGATTGCAAACTGCGGACAATCGCATCAAATGCCTGCCAGTTGCGCGCGGCTTTGCCCGTGCCGCCGTACACCACCAGATCGTCGGGGCGTTCGGCGACTTCAGGGTCGAGGTTGTTCATCAGCATTCGCAAGGCGGCTTCCTGTTGCCAGCCCTTGCAGGAGAGTTGAGTTCCGGTTGGCGCTTTGATGATTCGTGGAGTGCTCATAATGTTAGACAGGATTGACAAGATTTCACAGGATTGAAGAAGCCCAAAGCAAGCTCTTCTATGCCAATCCTGTTGAATCCTGTCAATCCTGTCTATTTGTTCCTCTGGTTGTTGGCGATTCCTATCGCCGAGCCAGCGTGAAGTTATCCACGACGAAGTTGCTGCGGATATAGCGGCTCTGATTGCCAACGGCGTAAATCGTGATAGGAATGCCGCCATCCGTGACGGTGAAATTCACGCTCAGCCGCGCGCGCTGGTTGATGGGCGATTGCGCAGTGACGCCAGGCGAACCGTTGTTGAAATTCACGCCCAGCGTCGCAATCGTTCCGATACTGGGAACGACATCCGCGCTCAAGGTGTAATTGCCCGGCGGCAAGGAAATATCCTGCGCGCAATAATCCACCAAACGGCGTCCGTTGGCCTGGAACTTCAGCGCGTACTGGCCGTCGCTGACCAGCGTAGGGTCGTTGATGATCGAAGCTCCGCCGCCTTCAAAATAGTAGGTAAAGATGCGCCAGCCTCTGGTGTCGCCTTCTTCAAAGCTGGGATTGACAATCACATTAAGCGGCGTGCCGCCTGGCGGCGCAGGCGTTGGAGTTGGTGACGGCGTTGGCGTCGGACTTGGCGTTGGTGTTGGAGTTGCTGACGGCGTTGGCGTTGGCGTTGGTGTTGGACTTGGCAACGGCGTCGCCGTCGGCGTAGGGCTTGGACGCGGAATACGCGAACCCAACAAACGAATCGTGTGCGTGAAATAATCGCTGACGTAAATGTTGCCTTTGGAATCCACAGCGGCGGCTCCGGGACGAACAAAGGCAGCTTGTTCCGCAGGGCCGTCCACGTGGTCTTCGATGCCGCTGCCGGCGATAGTCGTCACGACGTTGCGCGTCACGTCCAATTTGCGAATCTGCGCGTTGTGCCAGTCGGCAATTATGAAATTGCCGTCACGGTCGCGCGCGATGCCCGTGGCGAAAAAGAACGAGGCCTGCAACGCCGGGCCGTCTTTTTGCACCCCGCCCCCCGCAACCGTCGTCACCACACCTTCGGGCGTGACGCGGCGAATGCGGCTGTTGAAGAAATCAGCGATCATCAAATTGCCGCCGGCGTCGAACGTGGCTTGAGGCGCTGCGCCAGAAAAGCTGAACGCGGCGGCGGAACCTTGTCCGTCGGCATATCCGTTGACGTATCCGGCGACCGTCGAAACATAACGCGAAGTATCAATCTTGCGAACCAGGTTGGTTCCGGCGTCCAGCACGTAAATGTTTCCGTTGTCGTCCACGGCGACGCTGCACGGATTGGCAAAACGCGCATTGACGCCTACGCCATTCAAGCTGCCGTATTGACCGCTGCCAGCCAGCGTCGTCACCACTCCGCTCGGCGAAATCATGCGAATGCGATGATTGCCGTAATCGGCGACGATGATGTTGTCGTTTTTGTCTACGGCAACGCCAGCCGGGCCATAAAACCGCGCCAGCGTCGTTCCGTTGGCGAACCCGGCGATGGTTCCGGCGACAGTGGTAACGGTTCCGTCTGGAGCGATTCTGCGGATTCGATGATTGCGAAAATCGGCGACGATGACGTTGTCATCTTTGTCCACCGCAATGCCCAACGGAGCGTTGAATCGCGCGGTCGGCCCTGTGCCATCGCTCAAGCCGGGCGAAAATCCGACTCCGGCAAAGGTGCTGACGTAATAATTGCTCTGGGCAGCGCCCGGTTTGTAGTTAAAGAAAAAAGAAGCGGCAAACACCAGCGCCAGAACAGCGATAGTGCGAACGGTCAAACTCGCCTTTAATTGGCGAGCGATGAACGAACGGGATGAGTTCATGAAATCGTGCTCCTGAAAGTGAGTGTGCCCGCGCCACGCGGGCCGCAATGAAAGGTTCAATTCTGAAAAATTCGCCGCTCAGTCTGGGGATTGACGACGAATACTGCGCGGAGAGTCTGGCGCGTTTTCGGAATGCCTCAGATTGCTGATTCTAATTTTCGGTTGCTCGCCACGAGCAAACTTTTTATCGGCTGACCAGATGCAATAACTCGTTTGGCTCATTCAACAAATAATCCGGTTGCAAGGCTTCGAGTTCGTGACGAGGAAACGGCCCCCAGGCGGCGGCAGCGGTGGCCAGTTCGGCAGCTTTTCCGGCCACAATGTCGTGTGTGCTGTCGCCGATGTAAATCGCCTGACGCGGCGCAACGCTGAACTTTTCCAACGCCCTGAGCAGCGGTTCTGGATGAGGCTTGTGATTCGCCACATCGTCTGCGGAAACTATGACATCGAACCATTCGGCCATTGAAAAGATGTTCAAGCCGCGTTCGACGCCCACTCGCAATTTTGACGACACAATGCCGAGCCTGTAATCGCGCGCTTTCAATTCGCGTATGGCGTCGGCTACGCCATCGAACGGTTCTATTGTTTCGTCGTGCCAGCGCCAGTTGAATTCGCGGTAGGTTTTCAGCAGTTCGTCGGCTTTCTCGTTCAAATCCGCCACCGCGCCGATGCGTCCATCGGCGACGCATTCCTGAGTCAATTGCTTCAACGCAGTGTGGAGCAACGTCCCGAAGGTTTTGATGTAATCGGCGTCGTCCATCGTGAAGCCGAACACCTGTTGCCACGTTGCGCGAAAGGATTTCAAAATCAGCGGTGTCGTGTTGACCAGCGTGCCGTCGAAATCGAACAACAACACGCGCCGCTGGTTTGTGTCTTCGTTTTCCAAATTTGCTAAACTCGCTTTCCAATCAAATTAACGATCAATCACCGCAGGCGAGACGCCTGCGCTCCCAGGAGCTTACCACATGCCCGCCCGAAGAATTTTACTGCTTGGCGATCCGCAGCTTTGGCAACCGTCTGAAGCCGTCGCCGACATTCGCTCAACCGAAACTCAGGAAATCATACTTGATCTGGCGGCAACGCTGGCTGATTTTCGCGCCGGTCACGGATTTGGCCGAGCCATTGCCGCTCCGCAAATCGGCGCTCAGCGACGCGTTTTGTTCGTCAACATGAACGACGGCACTTTTGGCCCCGCTCCATTGATCAATCCGCAAATCGTTGCGGCGAGTTCGGAGATGATGGAATTGTGGGACGATTGTTTTTCGTTTCCCGACCTGATGGTTCGCGTGCGGCGACACGTGAAAATTGACGTGAGCTATCTGAGCGAAAGCGGCGAACAGAAACTGGTCAAAGCTCGCGGCGATTTGTCAGAATTGTTGCAACACGAAATTGACCATCTGGACGGCATTTTGGCGACTGACCGGGCGATTGACGAGCGCAGCCTGGCGCTTCGCAGCGAAGCGCTGAAACAACATCGAGATTGAGAAAAATCGAAAAAGCCCCAACTCGAAAATCGCTTTTCGAGTTGGGGCTTTTTCCTGCCCGAAACCTGTAGCCGCTCAGCAGTTAGGCGGGAATACGGGGATGACGTAACTGCTGGTCGCGTTCAATGTCAGCGCGTGCAGGTTATGCCCTTGATTGAATGCGCCCGCCGAACTTGCGGCGTTTGCATTGAAGTTGATTGCCGATCCCGTCATTCCAATCGCTGCGGTCTGATTGTAGATTCTCAGCCAACCGGTTCGGCCAGCCGGAATGAAGGTATCAAACCGAGGAGTTGTGCGCGGGAAGTTGTTCGTCAACGAACCGCGCAATTGACAGGCTCCTGTCACGTTGAAGCTCAGCGCGTTTTCGGCGTCGTCGTACAGAATCCCGAACAACGTGCCGAGCGATGAAGCTCCTATGCCCAGATTGCCGCCAATGCGATTCAGAATGAGCAAGGTGTCGTTTCCGTCCGCGCGCGAACCGACGTTGCTCAGAGCCAGCGTCGCCGGAACACGGTTGTAACTCACACCGTCGAAATTCAACGTCGCAATAAACGAAGTCGAATTGCACGCCGGCAGGCCTCCTGCCAAAGCCGAAAAAGCGATGGCTCCAAGATTGGCGGCGTGGCCGGTGGCGAATTTGACGTATTCATCGCCAATCAGATAGTTGAAATTGGTCGGGCAACCAATCGAATTCACTGCCACTGCCACCAGATAGCCCGTCGTTCCCGGATCGAGATCGGAAGCCAGAAAACTGGCTGTCTGGTTAGCCGTCAAACAGATGTAACTATCCGCCACTGCGCAACCTTCGGCCACAAAGAACAGATGGACAAACGCAGGCAGCGTCGTATTGGTGTTGGTGATGTTGATACGCGTGTTTTGCGTATTGCCGCTGGTCGAACCGGACGTGTAGATGTTGTAAATCAACACGCTGCCCGGTTTTTGATCGGAGGCTTCGGCAGCCGCAGGTGGAATCGCTCCCGGACTGGACGATGGGCAATTGGCCGTCAAACACGCCGGGACAACCAACGCCGATCCGCCATCGAAAGACACCGACAGGTTGGAACACAGCACAGTTCCGGGCGTCACCTGATCGCCGATTTGCGCCTGATAAGTGATCGTCGCTATCTGGCTGGCGGCCAGCGTCGCCGAGAAATTGACCGAGGAGTTGGTGACAACGACTGTTCCGACATTTGTCGTGCCGCTGCCCGGAATGCCAACCAAACCAGCAGGCAGCGCCACTGAGGCATTCACCGAAACCGCTGCATTGCCATTGTTCGTGATGGTGAAGGTTCCGGTCACTGTGTTACCCGGACCTGTACAGGACAGCGGGTCAGTAACACTGAAGCTGACGCGATCCACCGTGACGCGGAAAGAACAGGTGCGTTCTCCCAGACTGCTGTTGCAGGTGACCGTAGTCGTGCCTAGCGGAAAGCTGCTTCCCGAAGCTGGCGAACATGTCACGGTTCCACAACTGCCAACGGCTGTCGGCGCGGTGTAATTCACCGTTGCCGATGTGCCTGTCGTGCCAACCGTCACATCAGTCGGACAGGTCAACGTGCAGGTAGTCACCGTCACAGTGAAATTGCAGGTCGCGGTGTTTTCCGCCGCGTCGGTCGCCGTGCAGGTGACAGTGGTCGTGCCCACCGGGAACGTCGAACCGGAAGCCGGAACGCAACTGGCGGCGCTCACGCCCGGACAATTGTCCGTCGGCGTGGGCGTGGTGTAATTGACCACGGTCGGCCCAGTTCCGATGACCGATTGATTGCTGGGACAGTTCAATGTTGGAAGCTGGTTGTCGTTCACTGTAACGCTGAACGAACAGGACGAAGTGTTGTTGGAAGCGTCAGTCGCCGTGCAGGTGACTGTAGTCACGCCTTTAGGGAACGACGAACCAGATGCAGGCGAACATACAACCGTCGCGCCTGGGCAATTGTCTGAAGCGGTCGGCGTGGTGTAAGTCACCACAGCCGTGCATTGCCCGGAATCGGTGTTGGCAATGATGCTCATCGGACAATTCACAGACGGCAATTGAGTGTCATTGACCGTCACAGTGAATGAACATGAGCTTGTGTTGCTTGACGCGTCTGTCGCTGTACAGGTGACGGTGGTCACGCCCACAGGGAAGTTCCCGCCGGAAGCAGGCGAGCACAAAACCGTCGCTCCCGGACAATTATCGGAAGCAGTCGGCGTGGCGTAAGTCACGACTGCCGAACACTGCCCTGTCGCCGCGCTGGTGGAGATGTTGTTGGGACAGGAAAGCGATGGCATTTGCGTGTCATTGACCGTGACGGTGAAGTTGCACGTGGCATCCGGCAGGACGCCGTTCGAGGCTGTGCAGGTGACGGTCGTCACGCCTCTTGCAAAAGTGGAACCTGATGCGGGACTGCACATCACCGTAGGCGTTGGGAACCCGCCCGCCGTTGGCGAAAAAGTGACTACAGCCGAACACTGTCCGGTGCCGGCGTTCTGCACGATGTTCATCGGACAGGTGATCGTCGGCGCGGCGTTGGCGGTCAATACCACATCGTTATTATTGCTTCCACCAACGTAGCTGATTCTGAAGAATGAACCGCCGGCGGCGAAGACCGCCCCTTCAGGCAATCCATTGAAGGTTCCCGAAACAGCATCCGTGCTGTCATTATTGACGATGACAAAGGTCGTGCCCGCGACAGGCGTGAAACTGTTCGTCAGATTCAGCGTCGCATTTCCGAGACTTACAGTCCCTGTGACATTAATTTGGTCATGTCCCGTGCCCGGCCCTGCGTTGCTGACGAGTTCAATCGCCAGCGTCGAATTGCTAACCAGCGTCAGGTCGCCACTGTTGATGATTCCGGGACTGAGTCCTGGGCTGATCGTCACGCCGCTCGCGCTGGTGGACAAGGTTCCGTTAATGGTCGGAATCCCTGCCAGCGTCGCAGCTTTGTTGACATTGGCGTTTTCCACATACGTTCCGGCCAGCGCTTTTACCGTGCCGCTGGTGTTGACCAGATTGACGCCTTCCTGAATGCGCCCGGTCATACTCGTCTGAGCATTGCTGGAAATCACATTCAACAGATCGAAGCTTCCCTGGAATCCATTGGTGCCACGCCCCATGACGGTCTCGACGTTGGTGTCTGTGCCGACATCCAGATACGGCGTGTAATCGAAGTTGCCAGAAGCGGGACCAAGAATATCCGGCTGCCCGCCCGGCGGCGTCGCCGTGCCACCCGGAATCGTTGTTGGGATTAGCGCCGCGTATCCCGGTTCGGCGCTGTTGACCGTGCTCACAACCGGCGCGTTGGTCCCGTACCAGTTGCCGCTGAAATTTTTCAGATTCGTCGTGCCCGGCGCTGGCAGCGAACCGCCGCTCTGCCTATCCACGATCTGCCCATACCAGTTCCCGCCCAGGTTGTTGTTGCTGAAGTTGCAATTCAACGCGGTCTGCACGGGGACGTTGGTTCCGCCACTGGCATCGAGGAAGAGAATACCGACCGTCCAATTGTCGGCGATGTCGTTTTCGACCACTGTCAGATTGTCGGTTTGATTGCGAAAAATCAGCCCCGTGCGATTGTCCGAAATGGAATTGTTGCGAATCGTGTGCCCGTTGCTGTTGTTGATGTCAATGCCGGTGCGGTTCTGAACGATCGTATTGTCGTGAATGTTCGCTCCGGTAATTGACAGCCCCTGAATTGCCACCCCGGTCAAATTGAGATTCGGATCATTCCACGTGCCGACTGTGTTGCCCTCGCGCGTAATCTTGAAGCCTCTCAATTCCACGTTGTTTGCGGCAATGGTGACTGTGCTGCCCGGCCCTCCGCTCGGCCCGGAAATGACGCTGGTCGGCCCCGCGCCGCTGACAATCATCGTTCGATTGATGTTGATGTCTTCGATATAGTTTCCGGCGGCGACAGACACCGTGCCGCCCGTCAGCACGCCGCCTATTCCCGCGGCGATGGTTTGATACGGCAATCCGCTGCTGCCGTCGCCTCCGGGCAAAGCGCTGTCATCAACGTGTGCGATTGCGCGTCCATTGAAAGGAGCCTGTGGCGGCGAAACGAATTGCGCAGAAATGAATGCGTTGCTGTTGGCGTTGCTGAGCGCGACCAGATCGGGGTAATGAACCGGATTGACGCTCACCAACAAGGCAATGTCCGCGCCTTGATTGACCGGCGGCCCCCAGGTGTTTCCATTGAAAGTGATGTTCGCTCCGTCTACCACCCATCCGCGCGTTCCGCCGACATTGGTGTTGAGTACCTGACCCACCGTTCCGGGATTGATATAACCGGGTTGGCGCAAATGCTGGATGACGTTGTTTTGAATCAACAATCCGCTCAATCCACCGGCCACTTCCAACCCGCGGCTGACAATTCCATTCATTGACCAGGTACTTCCGGGATCAGGGCCGTAAATGTAACTGTTTTCCAGTGTGAAGTTGTTAGCGCCCACCAGAATAAGATTATGGACTCCGGTCACGTCTGTTTTCTGAAGCTGGAAATCTTTCATCGTCACGCCCGCGGCGCTGACGCTAAAAGCGTGTCCGACGGCTTGAGCGACCTGAAAGATCGTGGTGGCGCTGCTGTTTCCCTTGATCGTCAGATTTGCGACATTGACGTTCACAGTGCTGGAAAGCACATAAGTTCCCACCGCGACATTGATCGTATCGCCCATCGCCGATTGACTGATGGCATAAGCCACTGTGGCGCAGGGGCTGGCCATATTGGAACAATCTCCGGCATTGGTTCCCGTTGTCGCCACATATCGGTCTGTCATCATCGAACTGACAACCGGCAACGAAATGAATTTGCCAGCAGCCAAACCGACCAACAACAAACCGACTGTGAAAAAGGAAATCAGGCGTGTTTTTTTCCGTACAGATGCGATCATTGATTGTTGAATCAATGGCATGTCTTGCCAAAATTTGTGTGTAAGTGAAAGTAGTCGTTGCATGAATGTAATCTCCTGGGGGTGGATCAACACAATCCAGACATTTATTAGGCACACGCTACGCCAGGCTGATACCTTGGCGGCGCACGCACAAGTGCCGGACGCGCATTCCAGACTAAATGCTTACTCTCAGAGAATTGTGGGGTGGCGGCAGGAGGCTTACCCTCTGAATAGCTGTGCTTTTATCGTTTAATTTTTCGCGTTGAAGAAATTCATTGCGCTCAGATCGTTCCAGTGAGTGCATGAGGCACTAAGCGCAAGAAAAACTGTTGAGTGTTTATGGCCCGGTGAATGCAGTGTGGTTATATTAGTAAAACGTTCTTCTTCACCAACCGACTTGGAGTTTAACTCGCAGAACATGCTCCGTCAACTTTTGCGCAAAATTCCTCATCAATCAGCGGCTTCTTTTCTCAAGCTTGCTGGCCAACAAAAGCATTGAGTATAGTTGGAGCTTGAAATAAAACACGTCATCAGGATCGGGCGTTGTTTTTGCCTCAATCCAACAAGTCCTTACAGGAGAAAAACAAAGAAAATGAATTCTTCGGAATCCGAACCCGGCACAGCGCCGGTTGAATCAACAGGAGAAATCACCACCAAGTCGAACTTTTTGCGCGACGCCATTATTCAGGACATCGCTTCTGGCAAATATGGCGGTCGAGTCCAAACGCGCTTTCCTCCCGAACCGAATGGCTATTTGCACATCGGCCACGCCAAAGCCATTTGCCTGGATTTCGGCCTGGCGGATGAATTTGGCGGCAAAACCAATTTGCGATTCGACGACACAAACCCAACCAAAGAAGAAACCGAATATGTCGAAGCCATTATGGAAGACGTACGCTGGTTGGGCTTCGAATGGGATGGGTTGTTTTACGCTTCCGATTATTTCCAGCAGCTTTATGAATGGGCGATCAAGTTAATCAAAGACGGCAAAGCTTATGTCTGCGATCTGACAGCGGATGAAATCCGAGAACATCGCGGCACACTGACCGAACCCGGCAAAGACAGCCCTTATCGCAATCGCTCCATAGAAGAAAACCTGGACCTGTTCGAGCGCATGAAAAAAGGCGAATTCCCCGACGGTTCGCGGACATTGCGGGCGAAAATTGACATGGCTTCGCCCAACCTGAGCTTCCGCGATCCGGTGATGTATCGCATCCTGCATCAGCATCACCATCGCACTGGCAACGATTGGTGCATTTATCCGATGTACGATTACGCTCACGGCCAGTCGGATTCGATTGAACAAGTCACACATTCCATCTGTACGCTGGAATTCGACAACAACCGCCATTTGTACAACTGGTTTATCGAACAGTTGGGAATCTTTCCTTCCCAGCAGTTTGAATTCGACCGGCTGAGTTTGACTTACACCATCATGAGCAAGCGCAAACTGCTCAAACTGGTGCAGGAAAATCTGGTCAGCGGTTGGGACGATCCGCGTATGCCTACGCTGTCAGGAATGCGGCGCAGAGGTTACACGCCCGAAGCAATTCGGGATTTCTGCGCCAGTCTGGGCGTGTCCAAAACCAACGGCATTACGCAGCTTCAGCAGTTGGAGTATTACGTCCGCCAGGATTTGAACAAACACGCGCCGCGGGTCATGGCGGTGCTGAACCCATTGAAAGTCGTGTTGACGAATTACCCAGACGATCTTGTGGAAGAAGTGGAAGCCGTCAACAACCCTGAAGACACTTCGACTGGCACGCGCAAGATTCCCTTTTCCAAAGCGCTGTACATCGAACAGGACGATTTCCGCGAAGTGCCACCGCCCAAATACTATCGCCTCTCGCCGGGCAAAGAAGTCCGCCTGCGGTACGGTTACATCATCAAGTGCGAAAACGTCGTCAAAGACGCCGAAGGCAATGTAGTGGAGGTGCATTGCACCTATGACCCGGATTCGCGCAGCGGTGGCCCCACCAGCAATCGCAAAGTCAAAGCGACCATCCACTGGGTTTCAGCCGCGCACGCCGTGGACGCCGAAGTCCGCAATTACGACACGCTGTTTTCCAAAGAAAACCCGGACGATGTAGAAGAAGGTCAGGATTTCACCGCCAACCTGAATCCGAATTCGTTGGAAGTGTTGACCGGCTGCAAAGTGGAGCCTGGTTTGAAAGAGGCTGTCGCAGGTTCACGCTTTCAGTTCGAAAGGTTGGGTTACTTTTGCGTAGACCCGGATTCCACATCCGGCAAGCCAGTCTTCAATAAGACTATTGGCCTGAAAGACACCTGGGCCAAGATCGAACAACGCGCAAAAAACTAAGCTGACGATGCGGCAGGCCGTCAGGCCTGTCGCTCGGCTTTGAAAAAGTTTCAAACCAGGTTGAGATTGTTGATTTTCGTTACGCGCTTGGCTACGCTTTCGGCCAGTTAATCCTCCTAAACTGCTAAAACCCGAATTAGTTCAGGTCGTTATTGTTCACACTCCCTCATCGCAGCGTTTCGTTCCAACTCCCCCATCAAATGTAATGCTTACCTCTCCCATCAACATCGAAGGAGGAATATGGATTTTCGTGCAAGCAAAATGTGTTGGCCATTTACGTTGGTTTGTTGTTTGACTTTCCTGTTGGCGGTGACGCCGCAGGTTTTTGGGCAAGCCTCAAGCGCTCAATCGAACAAGAGTCGCAATTTGAGCCTGCAATCCGTCCCGAACGGCGCGAAGATGAAATTTCGCGGCGTCGTCATTTCGCGTGACGCCGACACGTTCACCATACGCGACCGTAATCGCGCGGATTATCAAGTTCTGTTGACAGACAGCACCAGCATCAAAACCAATGGCGGTTTTCTTCGCTTCGGCAAAAAGTATCCAGCCACGGACATTTTGCGAGGGCTGATTATCGAGGTCGAAGGACGCGGCGACAGACAGGGACAGCTTGTGGCTGAAAAGATACGCTTCAATGAATCCGACATGCGAGCCGCAGTTACAACAGACACGCGCGTCAACCCGGTGGAAGCGAACCAGGAGCGTTTGTCCGGGCAGATGGATGAACTGTACACCGTCGCCGAAGAAGCCAGGAAAGAAGTGCGCGTGGCCAACGAACGCATTTCGGCGTTGGACGATTACGACGTGCAGGAAACGGTCACCGTAAATTTCGCAGTGAACAGCACGTTGCTTTCTCTCGAAGCCAAACGACAACTCGATACCTTGGCGGAAAAAGCGTCGGCTGCCAAAGCCTACATGATCGAAGTTGGCGGGTATGCGGATTCAACCGGAAATGAAGCGAAGAATTTTCAACTCAGCCGACAGCGCGCCGATTCTGTGATTCAGTATCTGGCCGTGCGCCACAAAATCCCGCTTCGTCGGTTCGTCTCGCCAATGGGTTACGGTGAAACGGAAGCGGTTGCAGACAACAAGACTGCGGCGGGACGCGCACAAAATCGGCGCGTGGAAGTAAAGATGCTTCTTAATCGCGGATTGAACACGCGTGCGTCAACCACTTCAACCGTCAAGCCCTGACAGGAAAATCCGAACGAGAGTATGGCGACGGGCAATGCTGTTTCAGGGATTGACCGTTTCGCTCTTGGTTTCCGAACGCGCGCTTTCGTTGCCGTACACGTCAACGGCGGTCACTTGATAGAAGTATTCTTTGCCGACCTGAACGCGGTCGTCGCGGAAGGATGCCGTTTTGTGAAGTTGCGTGTTGAGCTTCACCCATTGCTGAGGCGGTGTCTGGTCGGATTCGTCTCGATAAATGTTGTACCCGGCGACGTCCGGTTCCTGATTGAGCGGCCAGAACAAACTGACCAAACCTCCAATCGAAGCCAGCGTCACAGGATTGGGAGCGGCAGGCGGGAAAGTGTCTTTCGGCGTGTGAGCGAGCGGCGCGCTTTCGTTGCTTTCAATCGCCGAAGCCAGACTGGCGCTGCCCGGCAACAACGACAATGCGCGCACAATGTATTGATACTCCGCGCCAAAGGCAAAGTTGCGGTCGGTAAAGCGCGGTTCGGTCAAAGGTTCAACATTGAGCCTGACGACCGCGTCGCCGCTGCGACGGTAAAGATTGTATCCGGCCACGTTCGCCGGAGCGGTTCCGCTTTCGTTGGCAGCGGGCGCAGCCCAGGTCAGATCAATCTGCCGTTCCTGTTGCGCGACGCTCAATCCCGTCGGCGACAACGCCAGATCAAACAGCGGAACGATCATCGCGTAGTTGGAAAAATCCGCTGCCTGCCCTGCCTGATTCACCAAGCGAACAGAATAACGATAGCGAATATTCCGCGCGCTGCTTTTCAAATCCAGCGCATCGCGGAAGGTGATGGTCGAAGTTTTGTCGGGAATTTGCTCGATCGAAGTAATCAGGCTGGCGCGCGCGGAAAAGGTTTCGAGCGTAACGCCTTGCGGATCGCTGTCGGATTCCACCAGACGATAAACTTCGATTCGTTGCAGCTTCGTCGCTCGCGCGTTGCGTATCAACGGAAAGCTGAGAATCAATTCGGTTCCCTGCTGAACGACCTGCAACTCTTCGATGACCAGCGGCGCGCGCGGAATCGGCGGCAGCGGATCGCCAATTTTGCCGCACGCGGCAAAATTGAAAATCAAAAGGCAAAAGGCAAAAGGCAAAAGGCAAAAGGTCGGAATTTTTCTTTTTGCGAAAAGAAGACTCTTCATTTTTCTCTTTTGATATTTGCCTTTTGCCTTTTGATTTCAGTTACAGGATGTATCTGCTGAGGTCTTCATTCTTGACGATGTCCGTGAGCATACGTTGCACATAAGCCGCGTCAATCACCTGATGTTTTTCAATCAGATCGGGGCCTTCAAAGGAAATGTCGTCCAGCACTTTTTCCAGAATCGTGTGCAAACGGCGCGCGCCTATGTCTTCGGTGGTTTCGTTGACCTTGAAGGCGAAATTCGCCAGTTCGTCAATCGCGTCGTCGGTGACATCGAGCTGGATGCCCTCGGTTTCCAGCAAGGCCTTGTACTGTTTGATGAGCGCGTTTTTGGGTTCGGTCAGAATGCGTTTGAAATCGTCTATGGTCAGCGGCTGCAATTCGACGCGAATCGGAAAGCGGCCTTGCAGTTCCGGGATCAAATCCGAAGGCTTGGACACGTGAAAGGCTCCGGCAGCGATGAACAGAATGTGGTCTGTGCGAACCATGCCGTATTTGGTGTTGACCGTCGTGCCTTCGACAATCGGCAGAATATCGCGCTGAACGCCTTCGCGCGAAACATCAGGGCCGTGCCCGCCTTCGCGCCCGGCAACCTTGTCAATTTCGTCCAGAAAGATGATGCCTGACGATTCCACGCGCTCCAGTGCCACGCGCGCGACGGCTTCCATATCAATCAGCTTCTGCTCTTCTTCGGACATCAGATAATCCATCGCTTCGGCGACGGTCATCTTGCGCGTCTTGGTTTTCGAACCGAACAGACCGGGCATCATGTCTTTCAGGTTGACGTCCATTTCTTCGACGCCCTGATTGGTGATGATTTCAAAAGATGGGAAATTGCGTTCGCGGACTTCGAGTTCGACGATACGGGATTCCAGACGGCCTTCGCGTAATTGCGCGCGCAGTTTTTCGCGCGTCCGGTTGTACGTTTCCTGCGCAGCGGTCGGCGTGTCTTCGATCTGGTCAATCGAAGAATCAAACGACACGGAAGCAGGTTTGCTGGGCGGCAACAGCAAATCCAGAATTCGTTCTTCGACGTTTTGCGCGGCTTTGTCTTCGATTTCGGCGATTTTTTCTTCGCGGATCAGGTCAACTGAAATTTCCACCAAATCGCGGATCATTGATTCGACATCGCGTCCGACATAACCGACTTCGGTGAACTTGGACGCTTCGACTTTCAGAAACGGCGACGACGACAGCCGAGCCAGTCGCCGCGCGATTTCGGTTTTTCCGACGCCGGTCGAACCAATCATGATGATGTTTTTCGGCATCACGTCCTGAGCCATGTCCGGCGGCAGTTTCTGCCGACGAACGCGATTTCGCACAGCCACCGCCACCGCGCGTTTTGCGGCAGACTGGCCAACTACATGTTTGTCCAGTTCGGCCACAATCTGGCGCGGCGTCAATGAATCCAGCCCGGACGGTTCTTCCAGATCACCTTTGAGATAAACAACCATAGTCATTTTCCATTTTCCATTTTCCATTTTTCATTTTTCATTTGAAAAGGGCGATTGCCGATGACAAATGACAAATGACAAATGACAAATGGAAAATGATCAGAGTTCCTCAATCACTAAATTTGAATTGCTGTAAATGCAGATTTCGCCTGCGATTTTCATCGCTTCTTCGGCAATCTGTCTTGCGTTGAGTTCCGTATTGCGCGACAAAGCGCGAGCCGCCGCCAAAGCATAAGGTCCGCCCGAACCAATCGAAACAATGCCGTCATCGGGTTCGATCACATCGCCATTGCCGCCGATGACCAGCGTGCTGGTCGGATCGGCGACGACCAGCAAGGCTTCCAGATTTCGCATCATTTTGTCTGTGCGCCAGTCTTTGGCCAATTCGACGGCGGCGCGATTCAACTGGCCGTGAAACTGTTCCAGCTTGGTTTCAAAACGTTGAAACAAGGCGAAAGCGTCGGCGCTGGCTCCGGCAAATCCGGCCAGCACCTTGTCGCCATACAGGCGGCGAACCTTGCGCGCGCCGGATTTCATGATCGTGTCGCCCATCGTCACCTGTCCGTCTCCGGCGATGACGACTTTGCCGTCACGACGAACAGCCAGAATGGTCGTGCTGCGAATTTGCGGTTGCCCGCGACGTGAATTGCTGTGTGAATGCAATGGATAAGGCATGGCTTGGACTATAGCGACCGCTTGCAAGCCGTGTCAAGAATGCCTTCTGAAGCCGTTGCCGGTTCTGCGCTGCTTCTTTTATTGGCGGTCTTACGGAATCGGATTATTGCCAGGCAACCGCCGGAGTCGAATGCAGGTATTCATTCATCAGTTTGATTTCCTGATCGCGTTCTTCGATTTCGACCTGCAACAGATCGCGCATCGAAATGAAACCGAGCAAAACCTCATCCTGAATGACAGGCAAATGACGACATTTGGCCTGCTGCATTTTTCGCATGGCTTCTTCTTCTGTGTCGTTGGGATACCCGATCACGATGTCGCGCGTCATCACTTCCGACACCAGCGTGCTGGCCGCAGGACGTCCGGTGACAACCACGCGAGTCATCAGGTCGCGTTCGGAAAACACACCAACGACACGCCCTCCGTTAAGCACGGCGGCTGCTCCCACACGTTTGTCAGCCATGTATCGGGCAGCTTCGAGCACAGTCCAATTGTCGTTGATGGCGAAGACATCGCGTCCGCCAATGATTGAATGGAGCCTGTTCATATAAACCTCCTGGCCATTGGCATGGCCTGTTGACTGGTTATTGTGGTGGAGTGGAAAGATTCAGCGACGATTCAGCGCGGGCATTCTATGCCTGGTATTGCCGAGGCTCAATGGCAAACGCCGCCAGATTGATCGGAGTACCGAAAAATCTGGCGGCGTGCAAAAACACGTCTGAAGTTGTTTACCAGAGATAACGATTGGCTTCGAGCATGGCGTCGGCAATGCGGCGGCGAGCGACAATAGTATTGATCGGACGATGCAGCGACAGTCGCTCGAAGGCTTCGCGCAACCGTTTCGGTTCGCCGAGTCCGGCAGCCAGATTGCTGGCCGCGACAGACACCCGGTCGGCGGCGTCGCTGGCATATACCGAAGTCAAATCAATCGCCAATGCAGCCTTTTCGCGGCCTTTGGCGGCAATCAGTTTTTCGGTTCTGAGCAATGCGCTTTCAATGGTGTAGGCTTCGATCAATATGTCCGCAACCAGAGCGACGGTTTCCTGTTCTTCGCTGAATTTGTCGCCATAAGTTTCGGCGATGGCCGCCAGCGCCAATCGCGCGATTTCTTTGGTGGCGTTCAGTTTGCGATGTACGAACAACAATTCTTCGCCGCCGGGATCGGTGATGGTGCGATCCAGAATATCGCTTATTTCTTCGTGCAGGTTCGGCAATTTGTCTTTGGCGGATTTCAACAATCGGGTCGGAATAATCATCCGGTTGATTTCGTTCGTGCCTTCGTAAATGCGCGTGATGCGCGCGTCGCGGTAAGCGCGTTCCGCCGGATAATCTTTGGAATATCCGTAACCGCCATACACCTGCACGGTTTCATCCACCACCAAAGCGAGCGCCTCGCTGGTCCATACCTTGATGATCGAACATTCGACGGCAAACTGTTCTATGGCTTTCAATGCCTGCATTGGATCGGCTGCGTCAACGGTTTCCAGCGACTGGTCAATCGCCCCCAATGTTCGCCAGACCAGCGCGTCGCCGACATAACAGCGCACAGCCATTTCGGCCAGTTTGCGTTTGATAAGCCCGAAACTGGCGATGGCTCGATTGAACTGATGTCGTTCTTTGGAATAGGCGATGGAGTTGTTGAGCGCGAATTTTGCGCCGCCGATGTTGCGGCTGCCGAGTTTCAACCGGCCAAGATTCAAAATGTTGAACGCTACGACGTGGCCTTTGCCGATTTCGCCGAGCACGTTTTCAACCGGAACTTTGGCGTCTTCCAGCATTACCGCCGTCGTCGAGCTTCCATCCAGCCCAAGCTTCTTTTCTTCGTGGCCGGGAACGACGCCGGGCCCTTTTTCAACGATGAATGCCGTGAATTTCTCGCCGTCAACTTTGGCAAAGACGATGAAAATGTCCGCGAAACCGCCATTGGTGATCCACATTTTCTGGCCGCGCAAAATGTAATGCTTGCCGTCTTCACTCAGTGTGGCTTTGGTTTTGGCGGCCAGCGCGTCAGAGCCTGAACCCGGTTCGGTCAAACAATAGGCCGCGACCAGTTCGCCAGTCGCCAGCTTCGGCAAATACTTCGCGCGTTGTTCCGCAGTGCCGAAATAGACAATCGGCAACGTTCCAATCGTAGTGTGCGCGCCAAGCGAAGCTCCGAACGAAGGCATCAAGGCAATCTGTTCGCCGACGTAAGCCGAACTCACCTTGTCCAAACCCATTCCGCCGTAAGCTTCGGGAATGTCTATCCGCAGCAAATCCAGTTCACCGGCCTTGAGCAGCAATTCGCGCGTCAGCGGCCAGTCTTTGGCATAAATCTGTTCGGCGCGCGGCAAAACTTCTTTCTGCATGAATTCAGCGGCGACGCCTGCAAACATCTGCTGTTCTTCGCTGATGTCTTCACGTGTGAAAACTTCGTTGGGTGAGCGGTCTTCAAACAGGAAGCTGCCGCCTTTGACGATTGCCATTGAATTTGTCCTTTCGATTTATGCCGCAAAAGTTATTTCGCAGCGGCTTTGCTTTTGGTCTTTTTCTGGCAGGCGGAACAGATGCCCCAGATGCGCAAGCTGTGGCGCGTCGGTTTGAAATTGTAAGACAGCGCTATTTCATCCTGCTTCTTTTCTATGGTTTCGCTGTAAAACTCTATCAGGTCGCCGCATTCGGTGCAGATCAAATGGTCGTGATGCGGATGATTGTAAAGATGTTCGTAACGTTTGCGGCCATCGCCCATGCCTTCTTCGCGCGCAAGTCCGCATTCGCACATCAGCTTCAACGTACGATAGACGGTCGTGAATCCAACCGTCGGGTCTTCGACCTTGACCAGGTTGTACAGGTCTTCGGCGCTCAGATGCCCTTCGGTTTTCAGAAACACTTCCAGAATCAGTTCGCGTTGACCGGTTCGCTTCAGTCCTGATTCTTTCAGATGACTGAACAAAATCTCTTTTTCCTGAGCAAAATCATTCATTGTGTTGTTTGTTTGTAGTCCCGGCTTCAGCCGGAAACCTCCGACGAAAACCATTCCGGCTGAAGCCTAGACTACGAACCTTTATCTCATCACCAGATTTTCGATGAAGAATTCCATCATACGGTCTTGCCGCAAACCGGAATGCCCGGCGTCGGGGCCGACCTGCACTTCAAAGCTTTTCCCGGCGCGTTGCAACGCCTGAATCAACTGCATGGAATTGTTCGGATGCACGTTATTGTCAGCCGTGCCGTAGTAAATCATCAAGCGCCCACGCAGCTTGTCGGCGTAATTCATGGCATTGCCCGCCTCGTAACCTTCCTTGTTTTCCTGCGGAATCCACATATAGCGTTCGGTGTAAATCGAATCGTAGTGATACCACGAAGTCACCGCCGAACCCGCCGAGGCTGCGGCAAAGGCGTCCGGATGTCGCAGCAAACACATCGCCGACGCGTAGCCGCCATACGAAGTGCCATAAATGCCTACGCGATCCTTGTTCAGATACGGACGATTCCACAACGAGCGAACTCCCGCCGCCTGGTCGTCCATTTCCACCACGCCGAGTTTCATGTAAATCGCATCCAGGAATTTTTTGCCGCGACCGGCGGCGCTGCGCGAATCCAGCGAAGCCACCAGAAAGCCGTATTCCGTCAGCGGACTTGGAGTCATGAACGTTTCGCGCGCTCCGTTGGTGGCCGGGCCTCCGTAGACACTGACCAGTAACGGATACTTTTTACTCGGATCGAAGTTCGATGGGAAATGCAGCAAGCCATGCAGATCGGTCACGCCGTCCGCCGCCTTGTAGGTAATCAACTCAACGCGCTTCAGGCCAAGCTGATCGAATTTCGAGGTGTCGCTCTTGGCTAATTCCTCAATCACCTTGCTGTCGGCATCCACCAGTCGCGTCGTGGGCGGCGTGTTGTGAGTCTGAGCGATGTCAATGAAGTGTTTGCCATCCGGCGCAACGTCTACGGCGTGATTCAATGCCGGATCGGTCAGCCGTTTATCGCCTTTGCCGTCCAGTCCAACGCGATGAAGTTGCAACTTCATGTGGTTGTCGCCGCTGCGAGCCATGTAATAAAGCAGCCCCGCTTCTTCATCTATGCGAACGATGTTGGCGACTTCAAACGGATGGCTGGTCAGCGTCGAAATCAGCTTGCCGCTCAGATCGTAAAGGTAAAAGTTCTTGAAACCAGTCCGTTCTGAATTCCAGATGAATCGTTTGCCGTCTTTCAGGTAACGTATCGCCGGAGAGTTTTCAGTCCAACTCGGCAACCATTCTTCGCGCAAGATGATGCGACATTTTCCTGTTTCGGGATTGCATGCCGTGAACTCCATGATGTTTTGCCGCCGGTTGGTGCGGTTGGCCAGCAACTCGGTTCCGTCCGGCGACCAGACGATGTTGTAGACGTAATGTCCGATGGTGGAATTTTCAAACGGTTTGCCGTCGCGCACATCGAACTTGACGGTTTGTTTGGTGTCCAGATCGTAAACCAGCAGATCGGCAATCGGATTGGCGACGCCGGCTTTCGGATAGGCTTCGATGTCCATGCGGCTTTGCAATTTGGTTTGATCCAGTTGCAGGTAAAAATCCGGCACGGGGCTTTCGTCAAAGCGATAAAACGCGAGCTTCTTGCCATTGGGCGACCACCACATCGCTGTGTTCTGATCCAGTTCTTCGCCGTAAACCCAGCTTGCCGAACCGTATTTGATGCGTGCCTTTTCGTTGCCTTCGGTGGTGATGGCCGTTTCGTTCGCTCCGCTGGCATCGCTCAACCACAGATTGCGATTGCGATAAAACGCTTTCAGCTTGCCGTCCGGCGACATTGCAGAATCGTATTGCCGTCCGCGTTCCGGCCCGCCACGAAAACGTCCCGTCGGCGCGGTACTCGCCGCAGCCGAAGGTTCTGCTTCTGCAGCAGTTCGTGTCGCCACGTCATACCGAAAGTTTTTGCCGTCGCGGCGAAATTCAAACGCCTTGCCACCGTCCAACCACTTCACCTGCAAGGTTCCCGGTTTGACCGAGCCGGGAATTTGCGAGGCCATCTTTTGAAACCGGTCATATCCCGGCATGGTTTTCAGCCGATCCTGCGCGCCGGCAGTAACAGGCATCAGGCCAAGAGCAATGGCCAAAACTCCGCACACAAACTGGCGGACAAAACCTGCAATCGTGTTTTTCATTGATTCTGTCTCCTTGAATAAATTGATGATCGCCGGACTTACTTAGCGATGCCGAACTGGCCGAGCATGAAGGCGTAATCAAACGCCATGTCTTTCAAACGGTCGTATCTCCCCGAAGCGCCGCCGTGTCCGCCAGGTTCCAGCTTCACTTTGAACAGCAACGGATTTTTGTCGGTCTTCATTGCGCGCAACCGGGCGACGTATTTCGCCGGTTCCCAGTACATGACCTGGCTGTCGTTGAGCGAAGTGCGTACCAATATCGTCGGATAAGCTTTGGCTTCGATGTTGTCATACGGCGAATAGCTTCGCATGTAATCGTAAGCCGGTTTTTCGTTCGGATTGCCCCACTCCAGATATTCGCCAACGGTCAGCGGCAAAGTGGCGTCCAACATCGTGTTCATCACATCCACAAAGGGAACATAAGACACGACTGCTTTGAACAGATCAGGCCGCATGTTGGTGACCGCGCCCATCAGCAAACCTCCGGCGCTGCCGCCCGTAATAACCAGTCGGTCGGATGACGTGTATTTTGCCTTGACCAGATGTTCGGCGGAGGCGATGAAATCGGTGAAGGTGTTTTTCTTGACCATCATCTTGCCTTGGTCGTGCCATTCCTTGCCCAGATCGCCTCCGCCGCGAATGTGTGCGACCGCGTAAACCACGCCGCGATCCAGCAGGCTCAATCGCTGAGACGAAAAGTCAACGTCGTAGGGATATCCATAAGACCCATAAGCTTCCAGCAACAGCGGGCGTTTGCCGTCGAGTTTCAAATCCTTCTTGTAAACGATCGAGACCGGAACCTTCGCGCCATCCGCCGCCGTCGCAGAAAAACGTTCGGATTGATACAGCTTCGGATCGTATCCGCCCAGAACCGGCTGCTGCTTTTTCAGTTCGCGTTTTTTGCTCAGCACGTCGTAATCGAACACCGATTCGGGCGTGATGAACGATTCGTAAGTGAAGCGGAAATTCGTCGTGTTGAATTCCAGATTTGAAGTTCCGTAAGCCACATAAACCGGCTCAGGGAATTCAATGTAGTGAGCTTTGCCGGATTTCAAATCCGTGACTTGAAATTGCGGAATTCCGTTTTTGCGCTCGACGGCGATGTAATGCCCGGCAAAACAATCCACGTTTTCCAGCATCACGTCCTTGCGATACGGAATCAATTCCTTCCAGCTTTCCTGCTTCAGGTCGTCGAACGGAGTCGTCACCAGTCGGAAATTTTTCCCTTTGTCGTTGGTGCGGATGTAGAACTTGTCACCGATGTGATCCAGGTAATACTCGTGATTTTCCCTGCGCGGCAGAAACAGTTTCAATTCCACGCTGGGATTGCTGGCAGGCAGAAAGCGCATCTCGGTCGTCGTCGAACTGTGCGAACCGACGATGATGTAACCTTTGCTGCGCGTGCGGCCGGCGCCAATGCGGTAAAGTTCGTCTTTTTCTTCGTACAGCAAATCGTGTTTGCTGCTGCCCAGTGCGTGGCGGAAAAATTTATCGGTGCGTTTGGTCGTGGCGTCTTCCGTCACATAAAAGACCGTTTTGTTGTCCGTCGCCCAGGCGACTGAATTGACGCGCTCGGCGATTTTCGCGCTGATCTTGCCGGTAGTCAGGTCTTTGACGAAAAGATCGTACTGGCGAAACCCAGTCGTATCGGTGGAAAACGCCAGCAGATTGCCGTTGTCGCTGATGCTGTAAGCGCCGACACTGAAATACTCATGGCCTTTGGCCATCTCGTTCATGTCCAGCGTGATTTCTTCGGTGGCGGTCAGGCTGCCTTTTTTACGGCAAAAGATCGGATACTGCTTTCCCTGTTCGGTGCGCGAATAATAAAAGTAATCGCCGTAACGGTACGGAACGTTCTCGTCGGTTTCCTTGATCCGCGCCAGCATTTCCTTGTACAGCGCGTCCTGAAACGATTTCGTTCCGGCCATCATGGCTTCAGCGTAATCGGTTTCGGCTTTCAAGTAAGCCAGCACATCCTTGTCCGTTTTGGTTTTGTCGGCCAGCCAGGCGTATTCGTCCGTGACCGTGTAACCGTGAATTTGAGTCGTCTTGGGAATTTTTTTGGCGATTGGTGGTTTTGGTTGTTCTTGAGCCGTCATAGTTCGTTCAATCAAAGCGGTTGCCAGCGCGCACACTGCCACAACCGGCAAAATCATCTTCCTGAGCTTCATCGCTCCTCCAGAGTAATTGGATTGGTGGTTTAGGAGATCGCCGGAATTGTAGCGAATCGCCGTCGCCAGCGATAGAGATGGCAGTGATTTCTCTGCCTCTTTTCCGTTACCCCAACCGCCGAAAAGTGGATTTACCAATTTGAGCGCAACTGGTTGACTGAGAGCGTAGGCAAAGCTAGACTCCCGCGTCATAAGGCTGGCTTTTGCGATCAATGAACAATTAAATGCTCGCACCTTTAAGACGGGCATCCGCTGTGTGACACTTCTGAAGTCACAACAAATTGAAATTAGCTATCTATCTTGTTATTCAATCAAAGGTGTTTCTATCCGGAAGCGCCGAAATAAACCTAGACGAACAACATCAACTTTCACCACTTGCATGGAGGATTGCTTTCAATCGGCGACCTCTTTGACGAGAAACTCAACACAACCCAATCCGTAGAGGAAACCACTATGAGAAACTTTTCCAGTAAAGTCGGAACCGTGGCGAAGTCTCTGGGACTGATGCTCTCACTGCTGCTGGCAGTAGGGTTGATGCCCGGCTTCGCAACGGGACAGGTGCTTTATGGATCGTTGGTCGGCAACGTAGCCGATCAGAACGGAGCCGTCCTTTCAGGCGCAACCGTGACGATCACCAATAAAGCCACCGGCCAGACCCGCGAAACAACCACCAATTCCAATGGCGAATACTCGATCATCAACGTCCTGCCCGGCGATTATGATCTGAAAATCACCAAACAGGGCTTTACCACGTACAGCAAAACCGGGTTGGTGGTGACAGCCAACAACGCCCTGCGCACTGACGTGTCAATGAACATCGGCAATGTGACCGATGTCGTTTCGGTTCAGGCCGACGTGACCTCACTGCAAACCGAATCCGCCAGCGTCAAGGCTGAAATCAACAGCAAGGAAATCCAGGCCTTGCCGATCAACAATTACCGCAACTATCAATCGTTGCTGAACCTGGTTCCCGGAACGACTCCGGCGGCATTTCAGAACGCCAGCACAGACACGCCGGAACGCGCATTGACGACCAACGTCAACGGAACGGCTCGCAACAACAACAACACCCGTTTGGACGGCGCACAATCGGTCAACATCTGGCTGCCGCACCATTCGGCTTATGTTCCGCCTTCCGAGTCAGTCCAGGAAGTGAACGTTTCAACCAACAACTTTGACGCCGAACAGGGATTGGCGGGCGGCGCTGCCGTTCAGGTCATCACCAAATCCGGCGGCAACCAGTTCCACGGCTCGGCATTTGGTTATCACGACAACCATTTCTTCCGCGCCAAAAACGCCTTCTACCCAACGACTGTCGCGGGCGCTCCCAATCCAAACAAACCGAAGAACCTGCGCACGATTCCCGGCGCAACGTTCAGCGGCCCGATCATGAAAGACAAACTGTTTTTCTTCGGAAGCTGGGAAGGCATGTATGAACGCACGATCGGCGATGGTTTCTTCACCGTGCCGACGCCTGAATTGCGCGCGGGCAATTTCTCCGGAACCGGCACGACAATTTTCGATCCCCTGACAGGGAATCTGAATGGAACCGGACGCACGGCATTTGACGGCGGCATCATTCCGGCGTCACGCATTCACCCGGCGACGGCCAAAATGCTGGCGTTGATTCCGCTTCCGAACCTGCGCGGCGCGAACGGAAATTTCCTGAACGTCAACAACCTTTACGCTTCGCAACCCGGCACGTTTGACCGCAACAATTACGACATCAAGGTCAATCTGAACCGCAACGAACGACACCAAATCTGGACGAAGTTCAGCCACATGAATGCCAGCGTGGTTGGCAACTTCGCGCTGGGCGCGGCTGGCGGCGGCACTTTGGGCGCTGGCGGCAGCGGAACCGGCACGACCAAATCTTATGTTGGCACGATTGGCCACACCTGGACCCTGGGCAGCGGCTTCATCGTGGACGGAAACTTCTCCGTCACACATCGCAGCCACAACACCATTCCGCCGGATTACGGCCAGAATGTCGGTTTGAACGTTCTGGGCATTCCGGGAACCAACGGCCCGGATATTCGACAGAGCGGAACGCCGCAATTCAACTTCAACACCTACTCCGGTCTGGGCAACCAGAACAACTGGTCGCCAGTGTTCCGCGAAGAACGCAGCTACACCTTCACGCAGAACGCGACCAAACTGATTGGCAATCACGACGTTCGTTTTGGAGCCGACGTTGTCAAACATCACCTGGATCACTGGCAGCCTGAAATCGGCGCCGGCCCGCGCGGTTCGTTCAGCTTCAGCGGCAACACCACGGCGTTGAACGGCGGCGCGGCCTCCAACCAGTTCAACTCTTTTGCGGCGTTTCTGCTCGGCATGCCGAACGTCGTCGAAAAGAGCCTGCAATACGAAGTGATGACCACGCGTGAATGGCAGATCGGTTTCTTCTTCCGTGATCGCTGGCAGGTCAACCGCGACCTGACGGTGACTCTCGGCGTTCGTTATGAACTGTTCCCGATGATGTCGCGCGCAGATCGTGGCATTGAACGTTTGGACCTGAATTCGCCGGTGCAACTCAACTCCGCAGGCCAACCCAACGGCATTATGCGTGTGTTGATTGGCGGCAAGGGCGGCAACCCTGAAGACCTGGGCGTCGGTTACAGCAAGAAACTCTTCGCCCCGCGTCTGGGTTTTGCCTGGCGCATGGGCAACGACATGGTCGTTCGCGGCGGTTATGGAATCACCTATGACCCGATGCCGTTTGGCCGTCCGTTGCGCGGTTTCTATCCGTTGACGATTGCTCAACAGTTTGTCGCCACGGCTCTCGATCCGGCGGCAAACGAAGTGTTTACTCCCTGGGGATTCACCTCCTCAGTTCGCACTCCCGGTCTGACGGTCGGCATCCCGAACTTCACCGGTCCTGACCTGAGCAGCGGCGTCATCAACCTGCCCAGCACAGTGCAGATGCGCAGCCCGTATGAAGGCACGCTCAAACGCGGTTACATTCAATCCTGGAACCTGATGGTCGAACGCAAACTGATCAAAGACATCAAAGTCGAAGTCGGTTACGTCGGCACTGGAACCCGCAATCAATTCGGCGACGTGGAACTGAACGCCGCCCAAACTCCCAACAGCACCCGTTTCCTGCAACAGAAATATGGCCGCACGGCCAGCACTCTGATGTGGGGCGGACTATCCAGCACCAGCTACCACGCGCTGCAAGTTGCTGTGAACCGCCGTTATTCCAACGGTCTGTTCCTGAAAGGCGCTTACACCTGGTCGAAAGCCATCAACTTCTTTGACGATTCGGGCTGGGCGGGCTTCCCGCTGTTTAACGCTCAATCCCAGATTGGCCGCAACCGCGGTCTGGCCGGATTCGACATCCCGCACAACTTCCAGATTGGCGCTTCGTATGAACTGCCCTTCGGTAAAGGCAAGAAATATGCGAGCGATGGCGTTGCGTCGAAGATCGTCGGCGGTTGGGGACTTTCGGGTATCTACAGCGCCGTTGCCGGTCGTCCTTTGACAGTCACTGCCGCGGGCGGTTCATTGAACGCGCCGGGCAACACTCAGACGCCGGATTTGATCGGCGACATCAGCTATCCGAAGAATACCGGCCCCGGCGTGCAGTGGTTCAACCCAGGCGCATTCCGTCTGGTCGAACAATCGCCGGAATGGCTGGCTTCTGTGGCCAACAACACACCGCGTCCGTTCCGTTTCGGAACTTCCGGTCGCAGCGTGTTGCGTGGACCTGGCTTCTCCAATCTTGATGTCTCGTTGATCCGCTCGTTCCGCGTCACGGAATCCGTCAAAGTGGATTTCCGCGTGGATGCGTTCAACTTCACCAACACGCCGTTGTTCAACAATCCGGGAACCAACATCTCCGGTGGTGGTTTCGGCCAGGTCTTGAGCGCGGCTCAAACCCAACGGCAATTCCGATTCGGTCTGCGTTTGGAATTCTAAGCGCAAGCCGGATTGCCAAATTCAAAAACGGGCGTCAGAGCGCAAACTCTGACGCCCGATTTTTATTGTGACAAAGGCTTTGGCCGCGATTTAGAATCCAGCGTGTTCAAAAACGGAGGAACATCATGACGCCACAAACTGCCAGTTACACCGAATTGATCGAACGAATGACTCCAGAAACCACTCTGACGCTGCGCGGCGTGAGCTGGGAAACTTACGAAGACTTACTGGAAGCGGTTGGCGAGGCTCCGGCGCTGCGGATCAGCTACAACGAGGGGGAGCTACAAATTATGACCATATCATTCGAGCATGAATACTTTACCGAAGTATTGAACCAGCTTGTTGTCACCTTAAGGTTTGTAAAACGAATCAAGATTATTTCCTTCGGCAGGGCGACAATGCGAAATCAGGCCAAGCTGAAAGGTTCTGAACCTGATGCTTGTTTTTACGTGCAAAGCGCTGCGCTGATTGGTTCCCGTTTCCGACTGAATTTGAACACTGATCCTGCACCGGACATCGTGGTTGAGGTGGATATTCACCACGATTCAATGTCGAAATTTCCGATCTATGCGGCGCTTGGTGTTGGCGAACTGTGGCGGTACGACGGGCATAAATTGACAATCCATAGACTGGAAAACAACAATTACGCCGAAGTTAGCGCCAGCGCGGCTTTGCCTTTGCTAACAGCCGAAGTTTTGACAGAGTTCCTGTCGCTCAGCCAGGAACAGGATCAGGACGAAACGTTACAGGCCTTTGAGCTATGGCTTCGCGCTCAGCCGTAAACGAAACTCACTTGATCGCCCAAACCTTGCCGGTTCCCTGCTTCAACGAATTCAGCGAATTCACTTTGACGTTTGTCCACATCTCACGCGACCCGTTTGGCCAGATGACGCCCACACCTTCTATTGCAGCTTCTTTCCCCAAACCGAAATGCGCGCGCGGATCGTTCGCCGCCAGATAACTGCCGTCCGTGTGAACTCGCCGCCAAAGCGTTCCTGATTTGCGAATCACCGCGACGCGCGCGCCAATGCCGTCTCGGTTGTCTTTGACGCCCATCAATCGCACTTGCAGCCAATGCTGTTTTGTCGCGTTCTGGTTCAACAGCAAACGCGCCAGGCCGTTGTTGTTGGCGACCAGCACGTCAACATCGCCGTCATTATCAATGTCGCCAAACGCAGCCGCGCGGCTGACTTCCGACAATTGCAGCGCCGCCCCGGCTTCAGCGGTGATTTCGCGGAAAGTGCGCTGGCCTGTCTGCCGACCGGCTTCGTTGCGAAAAAGCTGATTGCGTTGGTGAAAAGGATACGACTGGCCACGCAAGCCCGGCAGCAAGGTCACGGCTCCGTTGGCGGCAAATAAATCCAGCCAGCCGTCGTTGTCATAATCAAACCAGGCTACGCCAAACCCCGTGGACATGAAGCTGGGCTGCGCCAGATTGAAATCCACCGTCGTGTCGTCAAACATCGCTTTGCCATTGTTGCGAAACAACGTGCTGCCCTGTTTGGTCAGATTGGTAATCAGCAAATCGTCGTCGCCGTCGTTGTCAATGTCGCCGGCGGTCACGCCCATTCCGGCGCGAGGCGCTCCGTCCGCGGCATAAGCCGCGCCCGCCATCAATCCGCTTTCTTCAAATTTGCCGCCGCCTTTATTCAACCACAACAGATTCGCCGCGCCGTCATTCGCAACGTAAATGTCAACGAGTCCATCGCCGTTGAAATCCGCGCAGGTCACACCCAAACCCGGCCCGTAAGCCGCGCTGATGCCTGAAACCACCGTCGCATCGCTGAATCTGCCGTTGCCTTCATTGCGAAACAGCCGATCCGGCACAGGTTTGTAAGACGACGGCGAGCAATAATCCACTTCGCCGGTCGGAGCAAAACACGGCTTGTTGCCCTTGACGGTGAAATCAACGTAATTGCAGACGAACAAATCCAACAGTCCGTCCTGGTCATAATCCACAAAGGCCGCGCTGGAGCTCCAACGCGGATCGTTCACACCCGCTTGAGCCGTCACGTCCGTGAACGTTCCGTTGCCGTTGTTGCGATACAGCACGTTCGCGCCAAAGTTCGTCACATACAAATCCACATCGCCATCGTTGTCATAATCGCCGGTGGCCGCGCCCATTCCATAAGCCACCAAACCGAGTCCGGCGGCTTCGGTCACGTCTGTGAATTTCAATTTGCCGCTCGGCACGAGTTCATTGCGAAACAGCCGATTGCCCGACTTCCAATCTTTCGGCAAAGGGAATTTCAGCTTCGCCTGCTCGCTCGGATTCAGCTTCATGCCTTGCAGCAGATACACGTCCAGATCGCCGTCGTTGTCGTAATCAAACAACGCCACGCCCGCCCCCATGATTTCCGGCATGAAGTATTCGCCCGTCGCTCCGGTCGTGTGCAGAAAATTCAAACCGGTTTCGGCGGCGACTTCGCGGAACAGCGGCTGCTGCCCCTTGGAAAAATCAAAAGGCAAAAGGCAAAAGGCAAAAGACAAAAATAAGAAAAGATAAGTTCCGACCTTTTGATTTTTGATTTTTGATTTTTGATTTTTGATTTTCATTTCTGCTCCAAAACTTTCAAATCTCGTTCGATCTGCGCCAGCAATTCCGTTTGCTTCATCGCTGCCGCTTTGTCGCGGGCGATGCGGGCGAACTTGACGGCATTCGCCTTGTCGCCTGCTCGCGCGTAAGCCGCTGCCAGCGCGTAAGTGAATCGTGGAGTTTCGGCGTCTTCCGGCAAAAGCGTCTGCTGCAACTGTTCAATGGCTTCAGGCAATCGCTGTTTGAAAATCAGCATGCGCGCCAGTTGAAAACGCGCCTGCCGCAAATTCGGATTCGATTCCGACGCCAGCCTGTAATGCTCCAACGCTTCGTCATATTTCTGCTCCGCTTCCAGCGTCATTCCGTAATTCAAATGCGCTTCGGCAAATTGCGGATTTGCGTCAATGGCCAGCCGAAACAGCCTCGCTGCGTCAGCCAGACGATTTTGTTCAATCAGCACAACTCCGTAATTGTAATGCGCTTCGGCCAGCGTAGGGTTCAACGCAACGGCTGCGCGGTAATGTTCTTCGGCTTTGTCCGATTGCCGCGTGCGTCCGTAAAGCTGAATCAAATTGACGTGAACTTGCAGATACTGCGGATTGAGTTCCAGCGCGCGCAGATGTTCGGCGATGGATTCTTCCAATCGGCCTTCGGCTTCAAGCGCAACTCCGCGCCGAAGCCTGTCCGCTGCGCCGGAGTTCAAATCGGCGACGGCGTTCATCAATGGATCGGCCAACACCGGGCGAATCAGTTTGTTCTGCTCTGAAAGTCGCAAATGCTCTGCGACTTTTGCCGCATTGCCTGCGTTCCGATAAGCCATCGCCAGCGCGTAATGCGCCGCTCCCCACGAAGGCGAAAGTTCGACCGCCTTTCGCAAACTGTCAATCGCCGATTTATCGCCCAGCTTGGTCTGGATTCGTCCGAGTCCGTAAAACGCCTGAACTGTGCGCGGTTCTCTGGCGATGATCGTTTCGTAAAGTCTGCGGCTTTCGGCAAGTTCGTTCGTCGCCAACAACGAATCAGCCAGTCGCAATTGCGCAGGCAGGTAATCGGATTTCTTCGCCAAAGCTTCGCGGAATGTCGCAGCGGATTCAGCGTGTTTGCCTAATGCGCTTTGGCAAACGGCCAGCAGATAGCTCCATTGAAATTCGTTTGGCTGAAGCCGTTTCGCTCGTTGATACGCCGTCGCGGCCAGTTCGTGCTCTTCGTAAGTTTGAAGAATCATTGCCAGCTTTCCGACTACGGCGGCATCGTTCGGGTTCTTTCGAGCTTCTTCGTCGGCTTTTTTGACCTGCTCGCGGATTCCGGGTCCGAAATTGTCGAAAGCGGTTTTTGGAAGTTCGGCGATGGTTTGCGCCTGAACAGAAAGTACACATAGAAGAAAAACCATTCCACCGCAGAGACGCTGAGCAACGCAGAGGTTTCGCAGAGAAAAACCTCCGCGCTGCCTCTGCGCCTCTCTGCGACTCTGCGGTGAAAGAAATTTCTTCATCTCAATTTCGCTTTCAACCAATCAACCAGCTTCGTTTTGTAATCCAGCCATTCGGCATGGCCTTCCCAGTTTTCTATGCCGTGCGGTGCGCCAGCTACATCGAAAACTTCGTGGTCGGCCTTCACCTGCTCAAGTTCTTTTCGGAAAGCGACGGCTTGCGTGTGCAATCGGTCAGCCGTGCCTTGAATCAACAGCAGCGGCGGCATTTTCCCGTGAACTGCGGTGATAGGCGAAAACCGCCTCAACATATTCACGGCGAATTCGTTCTTTTCCGTCAGGCCGAACAGCCGCGCAGGAATTGAACGCGGTGAAAAATCACCAGCCATCGGCAGGAAATCATAAACTCCATAAAACGATACGACTGCGCTGACTTTTGCCAAACCGTCCACAGCCGTCTGGGCAACCATCTGCCCGCTGGCCGATTCGCCAATGATGGCAATCCGGTTGGGGTCAATGTTGAATGCTTTGGCGTTTTCACGGACGTACTCGATTGCCGTGCGCAAATCCCTGATCTGCTCTTGATGCCGGACATGGGGTGTCAGCCGATAATCAATCGAAAACCACGCAAAACCCGCTTTGGCCAGCGGCTCGAACAGCGGCGCGACGTAAGTGACTTTGTCGCCCGCTTCCCATCCTCCGCCGTGAACAATGATGACAGCCGGACGCGGCGTTTTGCCCGGCGGCAGATAAGCGTCCAGCTTCAGATTGTGGCGCGGACTGAAGACAATATCTTTTTTCAGGTTCGTGACATAAGGCTGATGGTCAGGCTTCGCCAGCTTCATTTGCTGCGCCAGCCACGCCGTCAGCAACCCTTTGTATCCCCATTGCGAAGGCAGCCAGTTTTCGGCGCGATGAATTGCCCCATCAACAGAGATGTATTCGCAGACTCGTCCGGCTTCGCGCATGGATTCGCAAAACTTTCCTGCCTGTTGAGGCGGAACTTCGCGGTCGTTCGTACCGTGTATGACCAGCGTGGATTGAGTGGGAAGCTGGCGAAGATCGTAAACGCCGCCGATGCTGACAACCGCCTTGACGCCTTCAAGTTTTTCAGCCGCCGCCATCAATGCCATTTGCGCGCCGGTGTCTTCGCCGAGCAGAGCTATGTTGTCGGGATCAATCCGAAACTCTTTGGCGTGGCAGCGAATGAATTCGACGGCGGCGCGCAGGTCATCCACTGATTCTGCGGCGCGACTGATTCCGCCTTTTCGATAATCAATCGAAAACCAGTTGTAACCGGCGGCAGTCAGCAATTCCAGAAACTGCCCCGTGAAGCTGACGCGGCTGCCTGATTCCCAATTACCTCCGTGAATGACGACGACTGCCGGGCGTTTGCCGCCTCGACGTTGAACGTAAGCATCCAACGACAATTCCACGCCATTAACGCGGCGATAGACAATGTCGCCCATCACGCCGGGAATGATGTAATTGCCTTCTGAATTGCGAACGTTGATTGGCAGGCAGGGTTGCGAAGACGATTGATTAGCCATCAACCACTGGCCATTACCCATTGACCCATGAAGTAAGTCTTCCTTACCCTGACCAATAATGGGCAATGGATAATGGTTAATGGTTAATGCGTTTGCTTGAGTCAGCGTCAGCCACAGCGCGATCAAACAGATTTTCGTTGCGGGATTCATCGGCCAAAGAGATAGCATAGAACCCGGCGGCAAGGTAGCGCAGACAGCCGATTTGGGTTACAACTTGCCATCGTCAATTCAATCCATTTTCAGGAAGGTGTTATGAGTTTCGTTACGCGAGCAATGAGTCTGGCTCTGGTTTGTCTGTTGGTCAATTCCATCGTCGCTCAAACGGCGAAAAAGTCGCGTCCGGCGCCGCAACCTGCCGCTCCGTCGAAAGCCGCGATTGCGGCGATGATTCCCAAGATTCGCGCCGCCGTCAAAGCCAAACCGAATGATCCGCAACTTCGCAACACGCTGGGCGCGGCGCTGGCCGACAGCGGACAGATCAATCCGGCGATTGAAGAGTTTCGACAAGCCGTCGCGCTGAAACCCGATTACGCCGAAGCCTGGACCAATCTGGCAACGGTGTTGGAACAAAAAGGCGACGTGGTGGCGGCCATCGAAGCTTTTCAGCGCGCAACGCAACTCAATCCCAATGACGCCGATCTGCATTTTTCTCTGGGTTCGCTGCTGCATCGAACGCAGATGCTGGATGCGGCGGTCGGCGAATTTCGTTATGCGCTGCAATTGAAACCGACGCCTGAATTGCACGCGAATCTGGGTTTTGTGCTGGGGCAGATGGGCGATTTCGCAGGTTCGCTGAAAGAACTGGAAGCGGCGATCAAGCTGAAACCGGATTTTGCCGAAGCTCATTATTATCTGGGAATCGGCAGGATGTTGTCAGACGATTACGCCGGAGCGGTTGCCGCGCTGAGCCAGGTTGTGAAACTGACGCCGAACAATCCCGACGCGCAGAACGCGCTCGGTTCGGCGCTGTTGCGCAAAGGCGGACGCGAAGACATTTCCGCCGCCATCGCGCCTCTGCGAAAAGCCGTCAAGCTGCGTCCGCAAATTCCGGAATTCCTGACGACGTTAGGCGCTGCGTTGCGCGAAGACGAACAGTTCGACGAAGCCGTCGCCACTTTGCGCCAGGCCATCAGGATGAAACCAGATTTGATCGAAGCGCATTCCAATCTGGGGCTGACCCTGCTGCGAATGAAAAATTACGACGGCGCGATTTCCGAATTCCGCGAAGCGCTGAAACTGGACGACCAGAATCTGACTTCGCAATTGAATCTAGGTTTGACGCTGATGCAGAAAGGCGATGCCAACGCCGCCATCGAACAGTTTCAATCGTTGATCGCCGCCGCGCCGGAAGCGACGGAAGCTCATTTCAATCTGGCGCTGGCTTACAAACGCAAAGACGACCGCGACAACGCCATCGCTTCGTTGCAAAAAGCCATTTCGCTGACGCCCGAATTCGCCGACGCGCATTTCACGCTCGGCGAAATCTATTACCAGCAATCGAAGCTGGACGAAGCGGAAACCGAATTGGCCACCGCCATCAAATTGCGCGACAACGACGCCGAATACCATCACGTGCTGGGCAATGTGCTGTTGCGCAAAGGCAGGATTGACGAAGCGATTGCCGAATTGCGCGCGGCGATCAAACTGGCGCCGACATCGCCGGAACCGCACAACTCGCTGGGCGCGGCGCTTCGCCAGAAAGGCGACACCGAAGCCGCTCGCGTTGCGTTGCAGGAAGCCGCGCGGTTGTTGAAGCTCAAACAGGATCAGGAAGTCGCCGCCGCTCACATCGCCACTGGCATTCAACGGTTGAACGAAAACAAACTGGCCGAAGCCATCGAACGATTTGAAGCGGCGATCAAACTCGACCCGAATTCGGCACCGGCGCACTGGCAATTGAGCATTGCCCTGAAAAAGAAAGGCTTGACGGCTGCGGCATCGGCTGCCCGCCAAAAGGCCGAACAGCTAGACCCGCGATTAAAAGCCGTTTCCCGGCAATAACGACTCCAGAAAATTTTTCGGCAAAAAGGCGAAATAGTTTCCTCAGCCTCGCCTTTCGCTTCCGGGCAACGGCAATTGGGATATGCGTGTTGCCAGGGCGCGATTAGTGGAAAAAGCTATTGCCAGTTCCAGTAAACTGCATTATCTTCCCGCCGCCTTAAACCGACTCCGTGACTTTTGGTTATTTTGAAGCCAAACCTTCTTTGCGATCCTCTGGTCGGCTTTGCGGTCAAAAAGCCTGACTGTAATGGTCGTCATCTCATATCCCTCATCCTTGACGACCCCAAACCACAAGCGAGTTTCCCCTGCTTGCTTTGATGAAATTGAGAGGCCCGAATATGAAACGATTGACGATCTTTCTGACCTTGACGGTCAGCGTTGTTCTTCTGGCTACGGCCAGCGTCTACGTTCAGGAGCGCTTACGCCCGCAACTTGGGGATCGCGATGACGTTCCACAACGAATCACCGATCCTGAAAATCTGCCAGTCACCTTCCTCAACCAAAATCGCCTTCACAAACTGATATTGGACAACGACCAGCAAGCCGTTTACGACGATTTGGCCGGGCGCGGAGCCATACGCGAAGAGATCAATTATGGATCGTTCCGGCTGGTGGTCGTGGATCAGGAAGCGATTGGCGGTCGCGCAGCCATGCAGGCTTTGCCGGTAGCCGCGCGCGACGAACAAAATTTGATCGTGCTCAACGATTATGTTTTGGACACTTCCAACGCCGAACCGCTCAGCAAAGAACCTCCGGCGGATTTGCGACAAACGCAAATGGCCGTGGCGCGCAAAAGCTTTTCGCGCCCGGGCAAAGGGTTGTACATCGTGCAATTCATCGGCCCGATCCGCGATGAGTGGCTGACCGAATTGAACCGCACCGGTTCCGAAATCATCAGCTACGTGCCGAACAACGCATACGTGGTGCGCGCCGACAGCGACGAAGCCATGCGCCTGATTCAACTGAAAGACGAACAGTCGTTCGTGCAATGGGTTGGCGATTACGAACCGGCGTTTCGCGTCCGGCAATCGCTGGTGGCGGCTCGCGCTGTGGACTCCGACCAGTTCGTCAACGTCACCGTCCAGTTCATCGCCAGCGAAGACGCCAAACGCGACATCAGCCAGTTGAAAAGCTCTGCGCGCCGCTTTCTGGGCGAAACTCAGGCGTTGAATTATCACAACGTGACGATGAACATATCGTTGTCGCAGGTGATGGAACTGGCCAGCCAGGACAATGTCTTCGCCATTGAAGAAGCAGGCATACGCCGCCGTCTGGACGAAGCGCAAGGCCAGATTGTTGCGGGCAATTTGAGCGGCAACGCTCCGACCGGCCCCGGCTATCTGGCGTGGCTTGGAACCAAAGGCTTCACCAGTTCGCAGTTCACAGGCTTCGCGGTCAACGTGGTGGACGACGCCTATTCGCTGACCGGCCACCCCGATCTGGCCACTGGCCGCATCGCATTTCAGAACAATCCGACCAACCAATCCGGCGCTCAGGGCGGTCACGGCTTTTTGAACGCGCACATCGTCGGCGGAATCAACACCGGAACAGGATCGGCCAACGAAGATTCGCTTGGATTCAACTACGGTCTGGGCATAGTTCCGTGGGCGCGCGTAGGCGTGACGGCGATTTTCGGCAGCGGCTCGTCTTCTTCGGCGGCGTGGGAAAACACCGCCTACAACAGCGGTTCACGCATTTCGTCGAATTCCTGGGGATACCAGACTTCATCCGGCGCGCCGATTCCGCGATATGACAGCAACGCTCAATCTTATGACGCCATCGTCCGCGACGCGCAAACCGGAGTCACAGGCTTGCAGCAATTGACAGTAGTCTTTGCCGCGGGCAACGACGGTTCTGGATCGAACACTGTCAGCACGCCTTCGACGGCCAAAAACGTCATCACCGTCGGCGCAGGCGAAAACGTTCGCCAGACCGGCACAGACGGTTGCGGCATAGGCAATACCGGAGCCAACAGCGCCAACGACATCATCGGCTTTTCCAGCCGCGGCCCGGTCAATTCCTCCGGCGGCGATGGTCGCGTCAAACCCGACATCATCGCGCCCGGCACTCACATTCAAGCCGGAGTGCCGCAATCGAATTACAACGGCAGCAGCGTCTGCAACCAATACTGGCCGAGCGGCCAGACGTTGTACGGATGGTCGTCCGGCACTTCGCATTCCTGCCCGGCGGTCGCGGGCGGAGCGGCGCTGGTGTATCAGGACTTTCTCAACAAAGGTCTGGCTGCCCCGTCTCCGGCAATGGTCAAAGCCGTGTTGATGAACTCAGCGACCCACATGACCGGAACCGGCGCTAACGACACCTTGCCGTCGAACAATCAGGGAATGGGACGAATGGATTTGGGCAGAGCCTTCGATTCCGAAGCGCGCATTCGCATTGACCAGACACAAACGCTGGGCGCAACCGGCGCAACGCATCAGGTCACGGGTTCGGTCGCTTCGTCCACTCAACCGTTCCGCGTGACTCTGGCCTGGACTGACGCTCCCGGTCCGACGACTGGCGCGCCCTGGGTCAACAATCTCGATCTGGAAGTGACCGTCGGCGGCGTAACGTATCGCGGCAACGTCTTCAGCGGAGCCAACTCCGTCAGCGGCGGAACTGCCGACGGCAAAAACAACGTCGAATCGGTGTTTCTGCCTGCGGGAGCGACGGGCAATTTCACCATCACGGTTCGGGCGACGAACATCGCCGGAGACGGCGTGCCGGGCAATGCCGACACCACCGATCAGGATTTCGCGCTGATTGTTTACAACGGCAACACCAGCACGACGACGAATCCGACGATTGGCCTCAGCCCGACCAGTCTGAGTTTCACGGCAACCGCTGGCGGATCGAATCCGGCGAATCAAACGATCAGCGTCACCAACGCCGGAACCGGCACCTTGAACTGGTCGCAGACCGACAACGCTTCGTGGTTGACGGTCACTCCGGCTTCGGGAACTGCGCCTTCGACATTGACGGCTTCGGTCAGCATCAGCGGATTGAGCGCCGGAACATACAACGGAACAATCACCGTCACGGCAACCGGAGCGACCAATACGCCGCAAACGATTCCTGTGACTTTGACCGTGACCAATCCGAGTTCACAGTTGATCGTCAATGGTGGGTTTGAAACCAACTCGACGCCCTGGGTGTTGAGCGGCGCAACCAGAAGAACTGATGGAAACGCCCGCACGGGAACCGGTTATTTAAGAGAAGGCGCTGCGAACAATGCTTCGCACACCGCTTATCAAACGATCACAATTCCCAGCGGCACGACGCCGGGCTTGCGCTTCTACCTGAACGTCACGTCCAGCGAAACGACAACCACGACCCAGTATGACCGTCTGTTTGTCGAAGTTCGCAGTTCGTCGGGCGCGCTGCTCACCACCCTGGCCACGTTCAGCAACCTCAACAAGGTGTCGGCCTCCAACGCCTACACCTTGCGCGGAACGTACAACCTGTCTGCGTATGCCGGTCAGACTGTGCGAATTCAGTTCCGAGCGACGACTGACTTCTCGTTGCAGACGACGTTCCGAATTGACGACGTATCGGTGCAGTAATCGCCTGAAAAAAAAGCTGAGCGCAAATGCCTGTCATTCGCGCTCAGCCCGTTGAAAAAAAATCTTCAATCTCTTGATACTCGCTGGCGACCATTCTCGCTTGAGCAGATGAGGTCGCCAATCACCGGTTTGGTTGAGACCGGTGCCCCGACTGGCTGCGTTTCTCTCCTGTCAACAGCCAGTGAACCAGACGGCGTCGTAAGCGGCGAGATCGTTTTTGCCATCGGCAGTGGCAAAAGCGAGCGAGCTTGCAAGCGACGCCGTATTTTTTGCCCATAGTGACTGGACTCATCCGCCGCTGAGCGCTTGCAGAATGTGAATTTCGTCGGCGGGCGTCAGCGCAGTGTTCAGCGCAAACACCTGTTCGCCGTTGACGAAAATTTTCATGTGCGGACGAATAGCGTCCTGTTCATCAATCATGCGAAATCGAATGCCGGGAAAGCTGCGATTCAGATCGTCCAGAACATCGGCGACGGTTGCGCCAGCAGCGCTCACTTCCTTTTGCTGCCGCGTGTATGAAAGCAACGGACTTGGAATGATGACTTTCATCGTTTGACCTCACCTTCAAAGTTCGACGGCTTCGACGGCGTAAACGTGCGGCAAATGACGAACGATGCACGTCCATTTTTCGCCTTCGTTCGTGCTGGCCCAGATTTCTCCGCAAGTCGTTCCGAAATACAAACCAACCGGGTTGTGTGCGTCGGCGGTCATCGCCTGCCGAAACACGGTCATCCAGGCCTGCTGTTTCGGCAATCCGTTGTCTTGCCGTTGCCAGCTTTTGCCGCCGTTGCGCGTGACGTACGCCGCCGGTTTTCCTCCGGGCGCAGTGCGCGGCCAAACCTGTGTGCCGTCCATCGGAAATACCCAGCAGGTGTTTGGATCGCGCGGATGCAATACCATCGGAAAACCGATGTCGCCGACCGATTTCGGCATCTTTTCGCCGATGCGAACCCACTGGTTTTCGGCTCCGACAGCGGCGCGATCAATTCGGTAAATGCCGCAATGATTCTGCTGGTACAGAATGTCCGGCGCTTGCGGATGCAAACGAACGCAATGCGGGTCCTGGCCGAATTCAGGATACGGGTCGGGGTTGAAATCCACTTTGCATCCGGCGTTGAGCGGTCGCCAATCCGCTCCTTTGTCCGTGCTTTCAAACACGCCGCCGCCGGACATGCCTATGTACATGTGGTTGGCGTCGCGCGGATCAATGAGAATCGAGTGCATCTTGGGGCCATCGGGCGTGCCGTCCTGTCCTCCGCCCGTCCACGCCGGACGCATCGGATGATCGTTGAAACCAGTCACCGATTCCCAAGTATCGCCGCCGTCTTCCGACCGAAACAATCCCTGCGGCGAAGTCCCTGCGTACCAGACCTTCGGTTCGCTGGTGTGTCCGGGCGTCAACCAGAACACGTGATCCACCGTTCTTCCCTGCTCCCCTTCCGCAGCTTTGGCAAACGCCGGAGGCTTCGCGGCTTCTTTCCACGTTTTGCCCTGATTGGTTGAACGAAACACCGTCGGCCCCAGATGGCCTGTTTTCGCAGCCATCAAAATCGTTTTGCCATCGCGCGGATCGAGCATCAGGTGGTGAACGATGTTGCCCAGATACAACGGCCCTTTGGTTGTCCATTCGCGTCGTTTGGGTTCGGAAGTAAGAATGAAGCCGCCTTTTTTGGTGGCGACCAGCAAGGTCACGGATTTCGGCGTGGCTTTTTTTGTGGAAGATTTTTTCGGCGCAGATTTCTGTTTCACCGCTGATTTCATGCCAAGGGTCTCCTTTTTCTGATGATGGTTTCTCGCATTTGATGTGTTTAGAGATCAAGTCGCCGAGAAACTACCCTGACTGAGCCACAAACGCAACACTTGTCGCACGGACTAAACAAGCGGTTCAACCGAAAAATCCACCTACACATTTCTGGCCAATTGCACGCCAAGCCAGACGGCCAACAATCCCAGCAACACACTGCCCGCCGAATACAGCAACGCTGCGCCGGGTTTGCTATCTCGAATCAGATTCAGGGTTTCCAGCGAAAAGCTGGAAAAGGTCGTGTATCCACCAAGCACACCAACCAAAACCATCGCGCGAAGTTCCGGCGAAACCGTCGAGCGCGCGTCAAACCATTCCGCCAGAAAGCCAATCAGCAAACTGCCAGTGATGTTTATCAGAAAAGTGGCGTAAGGATATTTGGGCGGCTGGCCGAACCACGCAACGACCAGATAATTTACGCCGTAGCGAAATCCAGTGCCGACGGCTCCGCCAAACAAAACTAAAATCAGCCTGCTCATCGCGTCATCTCTTCACGAATGTCGGCCAGAAACGGCAGGGCTTTTCTATATTCATTCAACGATGCCAGATCAATTTCAGCTTCGATCCAGCCTTCTTCGCTGCCCGCATCTGCCAGGAGTTTTCCGCTGTAATCGAAAATCGAACTTCGACCGGAGTGATACAGTTTCGGGTCTTTGCCGCAACGATTGACGCCAATGACATAAGCCTGATTTTCAATCGCGCGCGCTTTCAGCAAAGCCAGCCAATGATCCACGCGAACATCAGGCCAACTGGCGACGACTGTTATCAGATTGGCTCCGCGTTTGGCGGCTCGGCGAAAGAGTTCAGGGAAACGCAGGTCGTAACAAATAAAACTGGCGACGGTGAAATCCTGCCAGTTGAACAAGCAAACGTCGTCGCCCGCAACGTAATTGGCTTTTTCGCCGCCGAGCGTGAACGGTTGCAACTTGCAATAGCGGGCGACTTCTTTGCCTTCAGGCGAATAAACGACCGATTCGTTTCTTCCCAAACCGCTGGCGTCTTTGGTGACAACTCCGCCGAGCAAAAAGACACCTCGCTCAGCAGCAGTGCGCGAAAGAAAGGTTTGAGTTTCGCGCGTTTCGCTGTCGTGAATGGCCGCGACGTTCATGCTGAAGCCCGTAGCAAACATTTCGCCGAGCGCCACCAGCGAACCGGCTTCGGGTTTGGCGCGATCAAGCAAAGTTGTGATTTTGTCGTGATTCGGCGCTTTGCTTTCCCACACGGAATCAATCTGCAATCCGTAAATTTTCATGACCAGAACTCCAGAACTTTTTCGACAGGGTTTACAGGATTGAAAACTGGATGAGCTAGGGGAACACTTTTCATCCTGAGAAATCTTGTCAATCCTGTCGAAAGATTTTATCTCAACTCAGAATTGTCCTGATACCTTTGACTAATCGCCCAATGCCTTCGGCGACGGTTTCGCGCTGCAATGCTCCATAAGCCACGCGCAGGTAACAACCTTCGATTCCAAATGCCGAACCGGGAATCGCGGCGACACGATGTTCTTTCACCAGGCGTTCGACCAAAGCCAGCGGAGGCAAATCACTGTTCAGTTTCAAAAAGAAATAAAACGCTCCATCCGAAGGCGGGATGATGGCGATGTCGCTCAATTGTTCCAATTCGGTGAGAACCAGTTGGCGAACGTCAGCGAGTTGTTGAACCTTTTGGCGGCAATACTCCGCGCCGACGCGCATCGCGCCAACGGCTGCAAGCTGCGACGCAACCGGCGGACAAATCAAAATCGTGTCCTGAATTTTATTCACCGCCGAAAACAAATGTTCGGGGATGACCATAAAGCCTATGCGCCAACTGGCGAAGCCATAAGCTTTCGACAAAGAATAAAGCGAGATGGTGTAGTCGCTCGCTCCGGCAATCGAACCCGGCGAAAAGTGTCGCGCATTGCCATAAGTGAAATACTCGTAGGCTTCGTCGTGGATGTGATAAATACCGCGCGCTCGGCAAAGCTCGTTGACTTCGCGCAACGCCGCTTCAGGATAGACGGCTCCGGTCGGATTGTTCGGCGAAATCGTGACGATGGCGCGCGTTCGTTCGGTGATGGCTTCGGCAATTCGCCGAGGCTGCAACTGGTAATTTTCATCCGTCGCAACCAGCACGGGTTTGCAATTGGCCATCGTGATCGCCATTTCGTGATTGAAGTAATACGGCGTTTGCAAAATGATTTCATCTCCCGCATCGGTCACGGCCAGCAGCGCGTTGATGAAAGCCATGTTGCCTCCGGCGGTGACAACCACGCGGCTGCCATTGAGATCAATGCCGTTTTCGTCGCGCAATTTGGCTTCGATCAAATCCAGCAAGGCGGGGATTCCATAAACGGCTTGATATTTGTGCAGTGAATCGTCGGCCAGCATTACGCTGATTTGATCGAAAGCTTCAGGCGGCGGCGGATACCAGACGACTCCCTGCCCCAGCGAAATAGCGCCGGGATGCTGGCGGATCAATTCGCCGACAACAGGAATGATCGGCGCTTGAACGGATTGCATTCGGAAGGATTCTTTCATTTGGCAATTAGCATTAGCCATCAACCATTACGCATTAACCATTATTGTACAGGGTAATTAAGCCTTACCTCTCGTCGGTTAATGGTTAATGGCAAATGGCTAATGGCTAATTGGTGGCTTACTTTGCTTGAAGTTTTTTCCAGGCTTCGACGTAGCGTTTGGTTTTCTCGTTCGCTTCATTCCATTTCGGAGCTTCCGGGTTGTTGGCGATCATCGTCAACGCCAGCGCGATCATCCGATTGGTTTTGGCCAGATTCGGATAATTGATCTTGTCCCAGTGGTCGCCGACCTTGTGGTAATCGGGGAAGATGAACGCGACGCAGAGCGTATGCGCCGGGACTCCGGCATCGGCCATCGCCTGGTTGTCGCTGCGGCCAAAAAACGAATCGCTGTTCTTTTCGTGTTTGTAAACGTTGATGCCTGTCAGTTCGCCCGCCCTTTTGAAGATCGGTCCCATATCCGAAAAATCGAATCCGGTCAGCGTCGCTGTGTTGGTTTTGTCGCCTTCTACATCGTCGGTGCGACCAACGTGTTCAAGGTTCACGTCGGCGACGGTTTTGTCGAGCGGAAAAGCCGGATGTTTGCCGTAATACCGCGATCCCAGCAAACCGCGCTCTTCGCCGAAAAAGGCCATAAAGACTATGCTGCGTTTAGGGCGTGTTTTCATCGAAGCCAAAGCCGAAGCCAGTTCGATGACGGAAACCGTTCCGCTACCGTCGTCGTTGGCTCCGTTGTTGATGGTATCGGTTCCGGCCATTGCCGCTGTCATGCCTATGTGATCGTAATGCGCCGTCACCATCACGTATGTGTCTTTCAACACAGGGTCGGAACCACGCAACACGCCAATGACATTGCTGGTTTTGAACGAGAGCGTTTCTTCTTTCTGCTCTTCAGTCGCCGGAGTTTTGATGATGACGCCGGATTGCGTCAGTTGTTCAAACTGAGGGCCGCGAATCCGCATTCGCACCGAATTACCCGGAGTGGCGGCGTCATACATTTCTCCATTTTTCGTCACCGACCAAACCGCGGTTTGAAAGAAACTCTTTTCGCCAGCTTCGTTGGCATCTCCCGCCGGTTCCAAACCGGCGCGGCGAAATTGAGCGGCAATGTATTCAGCGGCGATGTCCAAACCGCGCGAAGGCGTCGCCCGGCCTTCCAGCGCGTCCGAAGCGATGAACGACAAATGCCCGCGCAACGAATCTTCGGAAATGCGATCCAGCGCCGCCTGCACTTCCGGTCCGATTGCTGGAGCTGTTTTCTTCGTAGATTTTGCTTTGGGTTTCGGTTGCGGTCTGGCTTGCTGGGACGATGCTTGCAGCGCAAAACAAGCCAACAACACGATCATGAAAATGCCGCGCGCGGCTGACGATGTCGCCACGCGCGGAAATTTGAAGTGAGTCATAAACTTTTGCCTTTTGATATTTTCCTTTTGCCTTTTGATTTCCCGATCAAACCAGCGGTTTGTCGAAGCTGTCCGACCAGACGTAAGCGTCAATCAACGCTTTCTCCCCGTCTTTGCCGGGTTTGGCGTTGCCGTGTTCCATGCCTACAACGCCCGTGAAGCCTTTGGCGTGAATGTGTTTGAAGATGTTGCGGTAATTCATTTCGCCGGTGGTCGGTTCTTTGCGTCCCGGATTGTCGCCGACCTGAAAGTAAGCCACTTCGCTGTAAGCCAGATCAATGTTCGGAATGATGTTCCCTTCGGTGATTTGCTGGTGATACATATCGTAAAGAATCTTGACCGAAGGGCTGTTGACCGCGCGGCATATCGAATAAGCCTGACCGATCTTGGTCAGAAACAGTTTCGGATGATCGCGGCGCGTGTTGAGCGGTTCCATCACCATCACGATTCCGGCCTTTTCGCAGATTTCGGCGCAGCGGCGAAACATATCAATCACGCTGGCGGTCTGGTATTCCCAATCCAGCCTTTCATCGTGGCAACCGGGAACGACCGTACACCATTTGGCGTTGAGCCTTTTGGCGACTTCAACCGCGTTGCGAATGTCTTTCAGAATCGGTTCGCGCAGTTCCGGTTTCCATGTTGTGACGGCGAAGGTCGGAATGTTGAAATCCTTCGTGGCGACAAAAACGCCCATAGTCATTTTCAAATCGGCCAGCGTTTTGCCGATCTTTTCCTGAACTTCAACTGGACGATCCGGCGCGCCGTTGTCTTCGAGCGCCGTGAAACCCTGTTCCGCCATGAATTGCAATTGCGCTACCAAATCCTCGCCTGCGTGGTTTTTGAACATGCCGAAATGCGGCGCGTAATTCAGCTTGAACTTTCGCACGGGGGCAAATGGATTGGGCGCGGCCATTCCTTCCATCGCGCTGGCTCCGACAACAGCCGTCGCGCCGGTCGCAATAAAATCTCTCCGGTTCATAGATTTTCGTGTCCTTTCTGGTTTTGGGTGAAAGTGATCGGTGATGATGCGGCAACTCTATAAACCATCTTTGCTGAGATTGAAAGCTTGCCAAAATCATTTATAGCGTTGTCATCGCGTGATAGCATCCGTTCGTCTGAAACTGCTTTAGCCGGAGGAAATATGAGTGTCGCAGTTGCCAACAACTTGTTTGAAGCGGTCGAACACCTGAAACCGGGAATGGTTTTGCGCGTTGACGCTGTGTCCTGGAACGATTACGAAGACCTGCTCGCCGATCTGGGCGAGTCCAGCCACGTTCGGGTTTTTTATGATCGAGGGAGGATGGAAATTATGTCGCCGGTTTCTATGCATGAACGTCCGAAGAACATTATCAACGTACTCGTCTCGGTGTTAAGAGATGAGTTAGACATAGACATCGAATCGCTTGGTTCCACCACTTACAAGGAAGAGATGAAAGCACGTGGAGCCGAACCCGACGATTCCTTTTACATCCAAAATGCCGATGCCGTCATGGGCAAGGATGAAAACGTGGATTTGGCCTTTGATCCGCCACCTGATCTGGTGATTGAAATTGACCGAAGCAATTCTTCGCTGGACAAATTTCCGATTTATGCCGGTCTGGGTGTGCCGGAATTGTGGCGAGTCCATCATCGTCAGGTTCGGTTTTGGGTGTTGGCTGACGACGAATACCGTGAATCCGAATACAGCCGCGCATTTCCGTTTCTGACCGCCGACGCAATTTCACGATTTCTGGAACAGGGGATTTTGGAAGGCTCACGAAAAGCGGCCCAAGCTTTTCGTCAGTGGATTCGCTTCCAAACGAAGCCCAGTTAGATTTTGACTCGCCTTAAATTTCAGTAAAACCTGGCAACGGAGAAAAACTTCCTGAGTCAATCAGTCGTTCAATGCCAAACAGTTTTTGCCGGCGGAAAAACAACCTTTTAACCGAACAGGAGGTAGTGATGACTCAATCAAACCAAACTCTCCGATCTTCCCAGCCCCTCTCGCTCGACTCAACAATCTGGCGGTCGCTGGAAACGTTCCGCGTGGACGAACCCGGCGCGCAACTCAGTTTCGTCAAACGACTGGCGCGCGAAAATCGCTGGCCGGTGAGTTACGCCGAACGAGTGTTCGACGAATACAAGCGATTCGTCTTTCTTGCTGTTGCCGCTGGCCATCGCGTCACGCCTTCGGACCAAGTGGATCAAGCCTGGCATTTGCATCTGGCCTATACCGAATCTTATTGGACGGAACTGTGTGGCAAGCTGTTAGGCCAACCGCTGCATCACGGCCCCACCAAAGGCGGCCAACAGGAAGACGACAGGTTTTTCGATTTGTACGCCCGAACTCTGGAATCATACGAACGCATCTTCGGCCACAAACCGCCCGCCGATATCTGGCCTTCGCCGGAAACGAGGTTTGATCGCAAGCAACGCTTTGCGCGCATGAACACCGCCGAATACTGGATGCTGAAAAAGCCCGATTGGAATTTCCAACGGCTGGCGGCTTACGCGGCGTTGACATTATTCAGCGGGTTGACGCTTTCCGCCTGCGCCTCGGCTTCGCCCGGTGGAGTCGCTCTTTTCATCATCCTCTTTTGCGTCGCGGCGCTGATTGCCCTCATCGCCTGGTTCAGGTCAAAAGGAAACGGGCAATCCAATTCAGGTTGCAGCGGCAGCGGTTGTGGCGGCTTTTGGGGATTCGGTTGCAGCAGCGACAGCGATTCCAGCAGCGATTCGGGCGGCGACAGCGGAAGCTCCGGTTGCAGCAGTTGCAGCAGTTGCAGCAGTGATTGAGCGTCACCTCAACATAAACCCGTTTCGCAATTCATCCTTCGGGTCAATCAGAAATTCGTGGCGTCCGGTGATGTGAGCCGTGCCTTCGACTTCGGGAATGATTGCCGCGTGCGTGCCAAAAGTTGTGATTTGAGCTACGCGCCCGGCGAAGGCGCTGCCGATGATGCTTTCGATGACGATGGATTGGCCGATGCCGATTTCGCCGCGCGCATGATGAATGGCCAGTCGTCCGCTGACGCCTGTGCCTGTGGGCGAACGATCCACTTCGCCTTCGGCAAAGACGCAGACATTGCGGCTGTGGTGAGCAGGGTTTTCCGGCTCGGCGACGAAAATCACGCCGTATAAAAAGCTCAGGTCTTCTTCAAATGGATGCGGAATCGTGCGGCTGGCCATGACCGCGCGTTTGATCTGCATTCCTGTTTCAATCAATCGGCGAAAGTCTTCAGGACGACAACTCAAACCGACTTCATTCGCGTTGACGTAAGCGTAAAACGCTCCGCCGTAAGCCAGGTCATACCGAATGCGGCCTAACTCCGGCACATCCACCATTGCATCCAGTTCCAAGACAAACGAAGGCACGTTGTGGAAAGACACACGTTCGACGCGGCCATTGCTGACGTGTCCGTAAGCCGTAATCAGCCCGGCGGGCGAATCCAGTTTGAGCGTTGTCACTGGCTCCACCATCGGAAACATTCCGGTTTCCAGCGCGACGGTTGTAAAGCCTATGACGCCGTGTCCGCACATAGTGCTGAATCCTTCGTTGTGAATGAACAGAATTCCGGCGTCGGCTTCGGGCGTGATCGGCGGCGTAACTATGCAACCATACATATCGGCGTGGCCGCGCGGTTCCCACATCAACGCCGTCCGCAAATGATCGAACCGCTCTTTGGCAAATCGCCGCCGAGCCAGAATCGTCTCGCCCTGCAATTCTGGAAAGCCGCTGACGATGACTCGAAACGGTTCGCCTTCTGTGTGAGCGTCAATCGTCGTGATGCGATGCCAATCGGCTGGTGGGTTCCAATTTGAAACTTTGGATAAAGGCGAAAAAGTCATCGGGTGGTCTCCGGTTTTCAGTGGAACAAATCGAACTCAACGCCCAGATTTTCTTTGAGAGCGTGTTGGTAAATTGCCTGGGCGACGGCGGCGTCTTGCACTGCGTTGCCTACGGATTTGAAGTACGTGATTTCGTCGTCGCGTTGACGACCGGGTTTCAACCCCGCAGCAATTTCGCCCAATTCGGCATAAATGTCTTCCTGGCGAATTTCGCCTTGATTGAGCGCGACAATCAAATCGCCCGCTTCGACCAAAGCGGCGTTGCGTTCGTCCACGACAATTTTCGAAGCTCGGCGCAAGGTAATGAAATCCACTTCCTGCATTTCGTGCGTGTACGAACCGATGCCGTTGACGTGTACGCCGGGTTTCAAGTCGCCGCCGTTGAACACAGGCGTTGTTGAATTTGTTGCGGCGCAAATCACATCGGCGTCGCGCACGGCTTCGGTCGGCGAATCGGCGATCAGCAATTCGATTGAGGCAAGCTGAGATTGCAATTCGTCAATCATCGCTTCGGCTGATTCGCGTCGGCGCGAATAAACCCAACATCGCCGGATCGAACGAACGGCGGCAACGGCCAGCAACTGCGTGCGGGCTTGTTGCCCTGCTCCGAAAATCGCAACTGTGTCAGCGTCGGCGCGCGCCAGCAAATCCGTCGCGGCTCCCGATGCGGCTCCGGTTCTAAGCGCGGTCAAATATCCGCCTTCCATGACAGCCAACGGTTTTCCTGTGGCCGGATCAATCGCAACCACCAAGGCATGAATCCTCGGCAATCCGCGTTCGGGATTGCGTTGATGAATCGAAACGATTTTGACCGCCAGCGCATCGCTTTCGCCGAGGTAGGCCGGCATAAACAACGTCAGACCGTCGTGGTTGGGCAAAGGAACGCCTGTGCGCAAAGGGCTGTTGGCGTGACCGGTGGAAAGTTCGGCAAATGCGCGTTTGACGACTTCGACGGTCTCGCGCATTGAAAGCGCGCGCTGCGTTTCTGAGCGGGTCAACAACTTCATGATCGTCCTCGTTTCATTTTGTCTGGTTTTCCACATTCCCGATGGAATTTTCACGAAGAAGAAATCGAAATCTGACGGCTGTCAAATTTCAAATTCAATTATCGGCTAACGCCAACTTAACTTGACCATCTAAAACCGGTGATTTACCCTTCCGCCCTACTTCACCAGATAGGAAGCAAACGTAATACAACTCAGTAGTGTTTTGGCCGGGCGTCATCCCACGCAATGACGCCGAAAGGCCTTGATTGACAGGCGTCCGGCAGAAGACGCCGCTTCCAACTAAAGCTTTCCAGCCGACAGGCTTCACAGGGATGAAATCAGTTTTGCACTCAAATCAAAGAGCGGCGACGGCACGGGGCTGTCTGCTCGCTCAATTTATGTAACCCTTTTCTTCAAGCGAGGGAGATTTATGTTCAAGTCAAATTCGTATCGTTTGCTGATGGCGGCGATGCTGTTTGCTCTGTGTTTTGTGCTGGGCAGCAGCGAAGCCTTCGCCCAGGCGCAAGGCAGTACCGGTCAGATATCCGGTTCTGTTCGTGACAGTCAGGGCGCAGCAGTTGCGGGAGCATCCGTCAGAGCAGTCAACACCCAAACCGGATTGCAACAAAACACTACAGCCAGCGCCGACGGGCTGTTTCGTTTTGTGTTGCTGCAACCCGGAAGCTATAACCTGACGGCAGAGGCGTCAGGATTCGCCAAAACCGAACTGAAAGGTGTTCGAGTAACCGTTGGTCAAATTACCGACGCCAACATCACCATCGGAGTCGGCGCTGTTGCCGAAGCCGTAACCGTTACGGCGGAAGCGATCCAAACGACGGTTTCCCAACCGGACGCGGTCATTAATGAAAATTCGATCAACAATCTGCCGATCAACGGTCGTCGTTTTCAGGACTTCGTGACCTTGACGCCGACGGCGCAGGTTGATCCGCAACGCGGCCAGATTTCCTTGTCCGGCCAACGCGGCATCAACACCAACGTCAACATTGACGGATTGGATTACAACCAGCCGTTTTTCGGTGGCATCCGCGGCGGCGAACGGTCGAACAACGCGTTCACAATTCCACAGGAATCCATCAAGGAATTCCAGGTGGTCGCCGCCGGGTATTCGGCGGAATTCGGACGTTCCAGCGGTGGTGTAGTGACTGCGGTCACCAAATCCGGCACCAACGAATACCACGGCTCGGCGTTCTACCTGCTTCGTCACCGTGATTTTTCGCGCAAGAACGAATATTTCAAAGGACTGGAAACCTTCCTAAATGGCCGCGAAGTGACGCCTGCGCCGACGCAGCATCAATTCGGCGGGTCCATCGGTGGCCCGATCAAGCGAGATAAAGCGTTCTTTTTCGGAACCTACGAACAACAGCGATTCCGCAATCCGCGACAGGTAGTCTTCGATCTGCTGCAAGGCTTCACGCCGACAGCCAACACCCAGGAAGGGTTCGACTTTTTCCGCGGCTTGCAACAGGAATTCGTGCAAACCAATGACGCACAAGCCCTGCTGGGGCGTTTCGATTACAACTTCAGCGAATCCAATCGCTTCAACGTCCGATACAACCAGAGCAACAACAGGGCGCTCAACGCCAACGCGACTGGAAATGCGTTGTTCCCAACCACGACCAGCGCGTTGTCGAACAACGGTACTGAACGTGACCGCACCTACACCGTGACCGGCCAATTGACTTCGTTCTTTGCGGGCAATCTGGTCAACGAGCTCCGCGCCCAGTATTCGCGCGAAGTCCGCCCGCGCGAAGCCAACGTCGAAGCTCCCGTCGTGCAAAGCTCGATTGGCAACTTTGGAACCGTGCGCTTCCTCCCGACGACGCAATTCGACTGGCGCGCTCAGGTGTTCAACAACCTGACTTGGATTTTGGGAAATCACACCACCAAATTCGGCGCGGAAGTCAATCACGTGTTTGCCGACCAAACGTTCGCGTTCAACCAGTTCGGTTACTTCCAGTTGAATGGCACGAACGTCAGCACGTTGCTCGACATCTTGTCGTATACGCCGAGCGTGACAACTGGCACGGTTAATCGTTTCGATTCGACGGCTGTCACTTATGATCGCCAAATCGGAAACGGCCGGCTTGACCTGACCGTTCAGGAATTCGCACTTTATGCCCAGGACGCCTGGCGCGTTCGTCCGAACTTTACACTCAATTACGGCCTGCGCTGGGAAGGTCAATTCAATCCCGCGCCCGTCACCAACAACACCAGCGTCTATGACCAAGTTCGTGGATTCCGTTTCCCGTCCGGCCACAGCGTTGACCCGAGCTTCGTTCCTGACGTGACCGATCAGTTCGGGCCGCGTCTGGGTCTCGCTTGGGATCCGTTCAAGAATGGCAAAACCGCCGTTCGCGCTTACAGTGGCATTTATTATGCCCGTACGCCGATGCTGCTGTTGGCTGCTCCGTTGAACAATTTCCGCAATCCTCCGGGCGACGTGTCCATCCGATTGCCGTTTGCCGTTCCGGCCAGCAACCCAAACAACACAGTCTATCGCCAGCTCAGATTGATCGGCATTGACCTGAATAATTTCACGCTGGACAAATTGCCGATTTTGACTCCGCAGCAGGTGCAATCGGTCGGCGCTGCTTTGGGGCTGTCGGTTGATCCGTTTCGCAATGCGAACGTCATCACCTGGGCGAACGATTACAAGAATCCGAAATCGTATCAATTCGGCGGCGGCATCGAGCGCGAACTCGCTCGCGGGCTGACGTTCGGAGTTGATTACAGCCAGGTCAACACGTTTTACCTGCAACGGAACCGCGAATTGAACGTCCCGATTCCCATCATCCGTGCCACCGATCCGGCACAGCGTCCGTTCTTCGGTTTGCGCAGCGGCACGGCGCGCCCGTTGCCGAATCTGGGCAGCATCCAGATGCGCGAATCCACCGGACGTTCGGTATATCAGGCGGGCGTCGTTCGCGTGAATTTCCGCCGCCAATGGGGTCAATTCAACGCCTTCTACACGCTCTCGCGTAACCTGTCGAACGACGACAACGAACGCGATGCGGGCGGTATTGCGTATGAAAACGGTTTCAACCTGGGGCCGGAATTCAACTACTCGCGTCTGGATCGTCGTCATCAATTCGTCGCCAACACCGTGTTCTTCCTCCCGCTTGGCTTCGAAGCCGCCAGCACCATGCGCTTCCTGTCGGGATTGCCGATTGATGCCACCATGGGCGCGGACTCCAACGAAGACATCGGCGGGCCGGATCGTCCGTACAGCGCGGCAGGCGTTCCCTTCAAACGCAATGCATTCCGTAACGAACCGGTTTACAACGTAGACCTGCGGCTGCAAAAAGGCATTGGTTTTGGCGAACAGCGCCGAATGATTTTCTCGGTTGAATTTTTCAATCTGTTTAACTGGGAGAACGTTCAACTTTCCGGCGCTCAGGTGACGAACTTTTGCGCGGCGCCGGTGCCGACCAACTGCGGTTTTGGCGCACCGACCAACGCCAATTTCCTGCAAATCAAGAATGCTGCGGGAACGTACCTGTTCAACAACAACCCTGGCCAGGTGTTCCAAATGCAGCTTGGCGCTCGCTTGCAGTTCTAACCCAACTGGCAAGTCAAACACTAAAAGCGGAGGCCTTCACTGGCTTCCGCTTTTTTCTTTTGGCTCTTGCTTGCATCAACTGATTACCGCGATTAAGATTCGCCCGCGTTGATGAAGCCGAACTCCTTTTCGGCGCTTAAACCTCAACGCGGTTCGTCACATTCAATGGCAAGTCGTATCAGAGTAGAAATCAAATCGCGCAACGAATTCTGGCGCAATGCGGTGATGGTCGAATGGGAGTATCAATTTCCGCAGCGCGTGCTGAAAGCCGAAGCCGACGGATTTTACTTGATCGAACCGGATTGGCTGGAAGATTTGCAAAGAGTCGCCTCGCAATGCTTCTCAGAAGCCTTGCTGGCTCCGAGCGATCCGGGACGACGACAATTGTTTCGTCGTTTGTTTGCCCGTGACGAATGAATCAGACACCAAATCATTTTTTATTTGAGAGGGATTCAGGCTCCAATGACCAAGAAGTTGATCAAATTGACCATCGCAATTGCCGCTGCTGCCGTCGTGTTCGGTTCAGCGCTGACCACCAACGCCTATCCGCCGTTTGTCAAAAAAGCGCAGAAGTTCGGCGCGAAAGATTGCCTGTTCTGCCACAAGGAAGCCGAAGGCGGCGAAGGCTGGAACGACCGCGGAAACTGGCTGATGGCTGAAAAAGACAAACGCAAAGCCGACGCCATTGATGTCGAATGGCTGGCCGAATACAAAGAACCTGAAAAGAAAGACAAACCTTAATCAATTGATAATTGATGGCTGTGAGTTTTAACTCTGATTTATTTTCCATTTGTCATTTGTCATTGCTGTCGAAGCGATTCAGGCAATGACAAATGACAAATCAAAAATGGAAAATGAAAAAGCTGGCAATTTTTTTGCTCAATTATTTACCCGACCTCAAATTATCAAATACCTGAAGAGGCACGAACCATGTCAGAAGACAACAACAACGTCTCTCGTCGCGATGCGCTGAAAGGCCTTGCCGTTGGCGTCGGCGCCAGTTTGCCTGTGTTGAACACCAACGCGCTGGCCAACGATCACAATCATCAACACGGCGGCCACAAAGCCGCCGCGCCCGCCGCCAAAAAGACTGCGCCGAAGTTTTTCAAGGCTGACCAATTGGCGCTGGTGGCGACGATCTCTGATTTGATTATCCCGACCGACGATCATTCGCCGGGTGCGGTTGCCGCCGAAGTTCCCGCGTTCATTGATCTGATGGTCAGCGAATCATCAGCCGAAACCAAAAAGCTCTGGACTGACGGCTTGGCTGCCGTTGACGCCATGAGCCAGTCGAAAAACGGCGCGGCGTTCAACAAAGCCTCGAAAGATCAGCAGATAGCCATTCTGACCGCGATCAGCAAAAACGAGATGAAGGCTTCGACGCTGGAAGAAAAATTCTTCAAGGCGATCAAGAACATGACCATTGACGGGTATTACACCTCCAGAATCGGCATTCATCAGGAACTCAAATACAAGGGCAACACCTATCTGAAAGAGTTCAAGGGCTGCACTCATCCTGAGCATCAAAGCTAACTGATGAAGGTGGCAATTCGTATTGCGTCTGGCCTGAGTCTCCTGCGCGAGGCTCAGGCCAGACGTTTATGCCCCTAGCGGAAGTCTGTGGTACTCTGCCCCCGCGCGAAAACAACCCGCAGCAATCCAATCAAAAACAGGAGCGAAACCAATGTCAGGTTCATCCCAGATGACCATTCTCTGCATTTCCAGTTATGAAAAAGGCCAGGAGTTCATACGCGAAGCCAAACGACAAGGCTGGCGCGTGTTGCTGCTGACGGTCGAAAACCTGAAAGACGCCGACTGGCCGCGCGATCACATTGACGAAGTGTTTCTGATGCCGGAATTGACCAACCGCCAGCACGTAGTCAACGCCGTCAGCTATCTGGCGCGAACGACTTACATTGACCGCATCGTGGCGCTGGATGAATTCGACATCGAAATGGCCGCCAGTTTGCGCGAACATCTGCGCGTGCCCGGAATGGGCGAAACCACCAGCCGATATTTCCGCGACAAACTGGCCATGCGCGTCCGCGCGCAAAACAAAGGCATTCGCGTTCCCGAATTCTGCCCGGTCATCAATTACGACAAACTGCGCGATTACATGAATCGCGTCACCGCGCCCTGGATGCTGAAACCGCGTTCATCGGCGTCGGCCATAGGCATCAAGAAACTGCACAACCAGGACGAACTGTGGCAGGTGCTGGAACAGCTCGGCGACGAACAGTCGAATTACGTGTTGGAACAATTTGTGCCCGGCGAAGTTTTCCACGTGGATTCCATAGTCGAAGACAAAAAAGTTCTGTTCGCCGCCGTCAACAAATACGGCGCTCCGCCGATGAACGTCGCCCACGACGGAGGCATTTTCACCACGCGATTGTTGCAGCGAAAATCCAAAGAAGAAAAAGACCTGCAAAAAATGAACAAGGAAGTCATCAAGGATTTGGGACTGGTGCGCGGCGTCACGCACGCCGAATTCATTAAAGGCCACGCCGACGGCAGGTTTTACTTTCTGGAAATCGCCGCTCGCGTCGGCGGAGCCAACATCGCCGAAACCGTCGAAGCCGCCACAGGGCTGAATCTATGGCGCGAATGGGCGAAGCTCGAAACCACCACCGAAGACAAACCTTACAAATTGACCAAATTGAACGATCTTTACTCCGGCATCATCGCATCGCTGGCGCGTCAGGAATGGCCGGACACTTCGGCTTACACCGATCCTGAAATCGTCTGGCGCATGAACAAACATCATCACGCCGGATTGATCGTCGCCTCCAAGGATCACGAGCGCGTCGAAGAACTGCTCAACAGCTACGTCGAACGCTTTTACCAGGATTTCCACGCCAGCGTGCCGCTGCCGGACAAACCGACTTCGTAAGTCCTTCGCCAAAAACGCAATGACTCAACCAACAAATTCCCCGACCTTTTACGGCTGGCGAATCGTTGCCGCGTCGTTCTTTACGCTGGGAATCGCGGTGGGATTACCCTATTTCGGGATGCCGTTTTTTTTCGATTACTTCGAACGTCCAATCAGCGAAGGCGGTTTCGGATGGTCGCGTTCGACCATCACCTTGGGTTTGCCGCTGGGAACGATTGCCACGCTGTGGGTGGGGCCGTTGCTGGCGCATAGGTTTCCGCCTCGCCGGTTGATTCTGATTGGAACCGGGTTGACCGCGATTACGCTGGTTGGATTCGGGCGAATGAATGGCTCGGTCTGGTTTTATTGGTTGTTGTGGGTCGCGTACATGGTCGGCAACGTTTTCAGCGGAGGCCTGTCGCATCAGGTGATTTTGTCGCACTGGTTCGTCAAACATCGCGGCACGGCGCTTTCGATTGCTTATCTGGGAATCAGTTTTATTGGCGCGGTGTCGGCGCGTTTTGTCGTCAAACCGTTGTCCGAAACGTTCGGCTTTCGTCTGGCCTTGCAGTTGATGGCCGGTTTATTGTTGCTGACCTGGCCGCTGGTTTGGCTGGTGATGAGAGAAAAGCCTTCGGATTTGGGATTGCTCCCCGACGGTGAACAGAACTCAGACTCCACACCGGTTTCAGCTTCGGATGAAATGACGCTCAATCAGATTCTGCGCCAACGGACGTTCTGGGTTTTGCTGATCGGCGGTTGCTGTTCGGTCGGAGCCGTCGGAGCCGTCAGCCAGCACCTGAAACTGATTTTGAAAGACAGCGGGTTTACCGATCAGAGCTTGCTGAATCTGGCGTTCAGCCAGACCATGCTGGTATTGCTGATTGCCAGCGCCGCTGGCCGTTTGCTGGTTGGGCGACTTTCCGACCGATTGCCGAAACGACACGTCCTGACGATTACTTATCTGTTGCTGGCGGCTGCACTGCCGATGCTGTTTTTTATCAAATCGCCAAACACGCCGTATTTGTTTGCGGTGATTTTCGGATTGGCGATGGGCGGAGATTTTCTGCTGACGGCATTGATCGCCGCCGACCAGTATTCGGTTTCGTCTTTGGCTCGGGTGCTGGCGGTTCTGTTTCCGGCGATGACCGTCGGGCAAACCTGGTTTCCATACTTCATCGCCCTGTTGCGCGAATGGACGGGAAACTATTCAACGCCGTTGATGATCGTTTTTGTTTTGGCGGCTGTCGGCAGATTGGCGATGGTCTTGTTGCCGAACGCGCCAGATAATCGCCTCGCCGCTCAGGAATCAACGCTGCGCGCTGCATAACCGCTTATGTCATTGCTTCAACACACTCCAACTTTCACACAGGAACACGTCATCCGGCTTGTCCGACAATTGTTCGGAATTACCTCCGAATCTTCGCCATTGCCAAGCGAACGCGACCAGAATTTTTTGCTGACTGCCGAATCCGGCGAGCGCTTCGTTTTTAAAATCGCCAACGCCACCGAAGACCGCGCGATGCTTGAAGCTCAGCAACAGGCAATGATGTACATCGCCGGTCAAATTTCGATTTGCCCGAAAGTTGTTTCGACAACCGACGGCAAAACGATTGCTGAAATTGAATCGCCAACGGGCGTCAAACATCTAGCGTGGATGATTACGCACCTGGACGGAGTGCCAATGGGCACTGTGCGGCGACATTCGCCGGAACTGTTGAGCGAACTGGGAGCGACGCTGGGCAAACTGAACCACGCGCTCTCTGATTTCGATCATCCGGCAATACATCGGGACTTTCATTGGGATTTGGCCAACGGCTTGCGCGAAGTTCGCAAACACGAATCGCTGATTGCCGATGCCGAGTTGCGGCGGCTGGTCAATTTGCTGGCTGATGATTTTGAACAACACACAGCGCCACTGCTGCCGCAACTTCGCCGTAGCGCCATTCACAACGACGCCAATGATTACAACGTGCTGGTCGGAGGCGGCGCAGACCTGTATTCGCACAATCAACAGGTCACCGGATTGGTGGATTTCGGCGACATGGTTTACAGCCAGACAATCAACGAACTGGCCGTGGCCATTGCGTATGCCGCGCTCGACAAAGCTGATCCGTTGGACGTAGCCCGGCAAATGGTTGCCGGTTACCACGCGGAACATCCTTTGACCGAATTGGAACTTTCGGCTCTGTTCGGATTGATCCGTTTGCGATTGTGCGTCAGCGTTTGTATGGCTGCAGTTCAAATGCACCAACGCCCGGACGACGAATACCTGTCAATCAGCCAGCGTCCGATCCGCGACACGCTGCCGCTCCTGACAAACATTCATCCGCGTTTTGCCGAAGCCGCGTTTCGTCAGGCTTGCGGTTTGAAAAAAACGTTCGCAGTCCCGTCTTCAGGCGGCAGCCTCGACGATCAACCCCATACGCCTGAATGCGGGACTACGAACATCGCTTCAGTGATTGACGCAGATTTGAAAACCGAACCGTTGATCGTGTTCGACCTCAGTGTCGGCAGTCCGCTGCTGAGCGGCGATCCGGCGGAAAATGCCGAACCCAAACTGACCGAGCGGCTGTTCGGTCTGATGAAAGCCGCCAACGTAAAAGTCGGCGTAGGCCGTTACGACGAAGCGCGCATGCTCTATGTCACCCCGCTGTTTGACGCCAACTCGTCAACAACTGAACGCCGCACGGTGCATCTGGGAATTGATTTGTTTGTCGAAGCGGATTCGGCGGTTTATGCGCCGCTCTCAGGCGAAGTGCATGCGTTCAACAACAACGCTGCGCCGCTGGATTACGGGCCGGTCATCATCCTGAAACACGAACCGGAAAACGGGCAGGCGTTTTTCACGCTATACGGTCATTTGAGCCAGGGTTCGATTGACAGTTTGCGAGTCGGGCAGCGATTTGAAGCAGGTCAGTTGCTGGGATCAGTCGGCGCGCCGCCAGTAAACGGCGGATGGACGCCGCATCTTCATTTTCAAATCATCACTGATTTGCTCGATCTGGATTGCGATTTTCCCGGAGTCTGTCGCGCCAGCGAACGCGAAATCTGGCGCGAATTTTCGCCAGACCCGAATTTGATTCTTGGCATTCCCGCCGAACGCTTTCCGCCGGAAGAACCAACCAAAGCCGAAACGCTGGCCACGCGCCGCCAACGCATCGGGCGCAACCTGAGCATAGGCTACCGCGATCCGGTGAAAGTCGTGCGCGGATGGCGGCAATATCTGTATGACGAAACAGGTCGGCAATATCTGGACGCTTACAACAACGTCCCGCACGTAGGCCATTGCCACCCGCGCGTGATCGAAGCCGCCTGCAAACAAATGTCCGTGCTGAACACCAACACGCGATATTTGCACGACACGATAAATCGTTATGCTGAAGCCTTGTGCGCGACCTTGCCCGAACCGCTAAGCGTGTGCTTTTTCGTCAATTCGGCCAGCGAAGCCAACGAACTGGCTTTGCGATTGGCGCGTGCGCATACGCGGCAAAAAGACATGATCGTGCTCGAAGCCGCTTATCACGGTCACACTACCGGTTTGATTGACATCAGCCCTTACAAACACGACGGCCCCGGCGGCAGCGGAGCGCCGGACTGGGTTCACACCGCACCAATCCCTGACGGTTATCGCGGCTTGTACAAATATGGCGACGCGCAAACCGGAGAAAAATACGCCGCACACGTCAGCAAAGTCATAGAGAAACTGAAACGCAACGGCAAAGGCCTGGCAGGCTTCATCGCCGAAACCTGTCCCAGCGTGGGCGGGCAGATATTCTTGCCGGAAAATTATCTGGCTTCGGTTTACGCGGCGGTTCGCGCGGCGGGCGGCGTATGCATCGCGGACGAAGTGCAAACCGGGTTCGGTCGCACGGGCAAGCATTTTTGGGCGTTTCAAGAACACGGCGTGACGCCGGACATAGTCGTCATGGGCAAACCCATTGGCAACGGTCATCCGATTGGCGCATTGGTGACGACGCCGGAAATCGCTGCGTCGTTCGATAACGGCATGGAATTTTTCAGCACCTTCGGCGGCAACCCGGTTTCGTGCGCGGTCGGTCTGGAAGTGTTGAACATCGTCCGCGAAGAAGATTTGCAACAACACGCCTTGCGCGTTGGCAATCGTCTGCTCGACGGGTTGCGACATTTCGTTGACCGATTTCCGTTGGTTGGCGATGTGCGCGGTTCAGGTTTGTTTCTGGGAGTGGAACTGGTGCGCGACCGCGTGACGCTGGAACCCGCCGCCGCAGAGGCTTCCTTTGTCGCCAACCGCATGCGCGATCACGGCATTTTGCTGGGCACGGACGGCCCGTTTCACAATGTCGTCAAAATTCGTCCGCCGATGCCTTTCGATGAATCCAACGCCGACTTTCTGGTCGCAACGATGAACAACGTGTTGAAGGAACTTTCTTGAACAAGGAGCGAACGATGTTTCCTACCACTTCACAGATTTTGAACAATTACCTGCTGCCTATGGCCATCAGCGTGTTTGCGCTGTTGCTGGTTTTGGTATTTGCCATCTGGCAATTTCGGTCGGCTCGCGCCGACGCGGAAGGAACGATGCGCCCGAAGCTGTTTGTCGCCGTGGCGCTGCTGGCCTGGATTGCCGGAACGGCGTTTTTCAACTGGCCGATGGTGTCGGCCTTGCGCCAGCGCATTCACCCTGAACAAATTGTCGAACTGCGCGTCAGACAGTTGGGCAATGAATCGAAAGCTCCGGTGGTGATTTCCGACCGCGCAGTAATTGCCAGCGGTTTGAAGATGTTGCCGAACGCCGCCGGATACAGCGAAACTCAGGAACGCTTTCTGCCCGATGGTTACGAAATCGAAGTGAAGCCCGAAGGCGCAGCGGATTTTCTGCCGATGAAACTGATCGCCTATCGCCAAAGCCGACGACCACCGAGCGGAGCCGTTCAGGTCAACGTAGTTTCTGTCAGCGGCCATTCCGGCGCTTCGGCAATCAATTTCAGCAGTGTCAATTTTCACTCATGGCTGAATAAATATGTGGAACCGCTGTTTGTCGAAAAGCCTGTGGCTGCCGCTCCCTAAAAATACTTTTTCACCGCAGAGGCGCAAAGTTCCGCAGAGACTTCGCAGAGGTTTTACAGCGATTTGCAGTTGTCTGCGACCGATTGTGATTCAGATTGGCGCAGCCTTTGGAGCGCGGTGACTCGACACCGCTTTTCGTTCGCAGATGGGAGCTTGGTTCCAACGAGGCTTCGCAACCGAACGAAAAGCTACGACAAGTCGCAGCACTCCATAGTCGCACCCATTTGAAAATCGCTATAAGTAGCGTCTCTGCGATTGTTCCGCGTTCTCAGCGTCTCTGCGGTAAAGATCAGCCCAATCGCTCAGTCTTCTCAATCTGACTCACGACACTTTTCAGCAATATCTTTGGCAGCAATCGCTCCGTGCCCGACGGCTGTCGCCACGCTCAGGCAAACCGGTTTGCAAACATCGCCCACGGCGTAGACCCATTCCGCCGAAGTCCGTTGTCGTTGATCGGCGATGATGTATCCCGCTTCATCCATCGTTATCTGACCGCGAAAGGCTTCGGTGTTCGGCGCAATGCCGACACGAATGAAAACGCCTTCGGTTTCGATTGCCTGCGATTTGCCTGAACTGATTTCTTCGACGATCAATCGTTCGACGGTTTCTGCGCCTTCGATGGCTGTCGGCTGAAAGCCTGTCAGAAAAGCGATGTTCGGCGTTTGCCGGGCTTCGTGCAGCCACTCGGCGCGAGCGCGAAACCGATCCGACCGATGAACCAACGTGACGTGCGGACAGACACGAGACAGGATCAAACTGTTTTCGACAGCCGAATCGCCTCCGCCAATGACGCAGACTTTTTTTCCAGCGTACAAGCTGTGATCGCGCGTGGCTGAAAAACTGACGCCGCCGCTGATGGCATAACGATCTTCGCCGGGAATGCCCAATCGTCGTTTGCGCGCTCCTGTGGCGAGAATGATGGCTTTCGCCGTCAACAGTTCGCCATTGCAGCGCAACGTGCGCTGGTCAAGATTGATTTCGTCCAGCCGACAACCGAGCCTGTAATCCAGTTTCAATTCACGCAACTGAGCTTCAAACTCGTCGCGCAAATGACGACCGTTGTCGGCAATCAAGCCCGGATAATCAATCACGCGATGAACCATGTGCAGCAATTGCCCGCCGAGTTCCGCCGCCGGTTCCAGCAACACGGCCCGCAAACCGAGCGAATGCGCCCAGAGCAAAGAACTGATCCCGGCAGGGCCTCCGCCAAGAATGATCGCGTCAAATTCGTTCATCGCATCAATTGGAATCGAGTTTCAGCAATGTGTGAAGCAACACGTTCGCGCCGTTGGTGATGTCTTCAGACGTGGAAAATTCGCGTGGGCTGTGGCTGATGCCGTCGCGGCTGGGCACGAAAATCATGCCCACCGGACAGAGGTTGTAAATTTCCTGCGCGTCGTGCCCTGCTCCGCTGGGCATGAGCTTCGTCGTGAAACCAAGCTGTTTGGCTGCGTCGTCAATCACACGACGAATGCGTTCATCAGTCGGCGCGGGTGGAGTTTCGTTGACCAACTTGAATTCAAACTTCGTTCCCGTCGCTTGTTCAATCTGTCGAACTTCGGCTTGAATCCTTCCAAACAGCATTCGCACTTTGGCGGCGTCCAGATCGCGCAGCCCCAAACTGGTCAGAACTTTTCCCGGCACGACGTTGTAAGCGCCGGGCAAGGCTTGAATCTTGCCGACGGTTCCCACCTGCCGACCGGGAACGCTGGTGACGACGCGATTGACGGCTTCGATGTATTTAGCGGCGGCCAGCAGCGCGTCTTTGCGCTGGTTCATCGGCGTCGTTCCGGCGTGATTGGCGAAACCTTCAATGGTCACGTCCCACCAATTGACGCTGACTATGCCTTCGACCACGCCGATGTTGATTTTCTCCTGATGCAAAATGCCGCCTTGTTCGATGTGCAATTCGACGTAAGCCGCAATGTCGCCTTTGCGCCGAATGACACTGGCCAGCTTGCCAGGATCGCCACCTATGAACTTGATGCCTTCGCGTATGGTTTTGCCGCTGTTGGTCTTCAAATCGAGTTCGCGTTCGGTCAAGCCTTTGGCCAAAGCGTGACTGCCAATGGTTCCGCCTTCTTCGTTTTGGAAGATGACAACTTCCAACGGGTGCCGCAATTTGACGTTGTTTTCCGCCAACGTCTGCGCGACTTCAATCGCGCCCATTGAACCGACCTGGCCGTCATAACTGCCGCCCTGCGGAACGGAATCAATGTGCGAACCGATCATCAGCGGTTTCAGACTGGCGTCGCTTCCGGCTCGACGACCGACCAGATTGCCGACGGCGTCAATTGAAACATCAAGCTTCGCCTCGCGCATCAATCCCATCGTGTATTCGCGCGCTTTCAAATCTTCGTCGGAATACGCCACGCGATGCGTCCCCCCTTCCGGCGTTTTGCCGAACGCGGCGAGTTCCGCCATGTGCTGATTCAATCGCTGGCCGTTGACGCTCAACTTCGGCTGCGATTGAGAAACGGAAAAAGCCAGCGCGCTGCCAGCAGCTAATAAACTGAAATTGAAATCTCTACGATTCATCCGATTTACGAACTCCCGCCTGAAAGTATTGTCCAATTTCCAGTGCCATCACAGGCTGGATAGGCCTTTCATTGAAAAGTAAGGTTTTCGATTCTTGTGTGCGCGAACGAGCGAGTTCACAGTATTCCGGCAAAATGTCTATTCCCACAGAATTCCGCCTCAACTTTTCTGCAACTTCGCAGGTCGTCCCCGACCCACTAAACGGGTCAAGCACCCAATCGCCCGGTTCGGTGAAAAGCTTGATGAACCATTCGGGCAAGGCAGATGGAAAAGCCGCGCTATGCTTTTTGTTGCTGCTTTCCGTCGCCAGATGCAAAACGTTGGTCGGGTATGCCAGATCGCGGTCCAGCCAATTGGCAATGTTTTTGCCGAACCCGCTACCGACTTGTGAATCGAACCTGACAACATCATTTTTGCCTAAAGACTTGAGCCGGGTTTCCGCCCAACTTCCCATCGGCACGCGAACTTCATCCTGAAACATCTTGAATTTTTTCGTTTTGTTGAATTGCAGGCAACGTTCCCAGGCGTCGCGGAACCGATTTGGCCATTTGCCCGGGTAACAATTTTTCTTATGCCAGATAAATTCTTCTGTCCACAGCCAGCCCTGTTTTCGCAAAGCCAGAATCAGTTCCAGCACGTAAGTATGCCGCTCTCCATTCACGGCTTTTTCTTTGATGTTGAGGATGAAAGTGCCGGTGGGTTTCAGCACGCGAAGAAATTCTTCTGCTCGCGGCAAAAACCATTCGACATACTCTTCGGGTTTGATGCCGCCATAGGTTTTGTCGCGGCTGTCAGCATAAGGTGGAGAGGTGATGATCAGATCAAATTTGTCGGCCTCGAATTGCTTCAAAATGTCGAGACAGTCTCCGCAACGAATATCGGTAATCAATTTTGTCATTAACTGCGCCCTGCTTTTCAGATCAAAGGTGGAATTTGTTGAATCGAACTGTACGCTAGCCGTCCGGCTGGCTCGACGTCAATTGCTTTCGGATAACATCGTTTCTGGTGTTTCAATTAACGTCGCAATTGTAGCCGACTTTCTTGTGCCTGTTAGCATCGCTGTATATGATGCCGAAAAATCTTAGGAGGCTCTCAATGAAACGAATTGCGGTTCTGATCGGATTGTTGGTCGTTGGCGCGGTTTCGCTGGCGACGGCGCAACAACAGCAACCAGCAGCGTTGGACATCCAGAAGGTCAAAGACAACCTGTACATGATTACCGGCGCCGGAGGAAACACCGCGGCATTCATTACCGACAAAGGCGTCGTCGTGGTTGACACCAAACTCCCAAACAACGGACCAGGCATTTTGGAGAAGATCAAATCCGTCACCTCCAAACCGGTGACAATGGTCATCAACACGCACACGCACGGCGACCACGTGGGCAGCAACAGCGCTTTCACTGGCGCGGTCGAATTTGTCGCGCAGGAAAATACCAAAACCAACATGGAAAAAATGCCTGCGTTTCAATCCGCCGAAGGCAAAAAGTTTCTGCCGTCGAAAACCTACAAAGACAAACTGAGTTTGCTGAGCGGTAAAGACAGGATTGATTTGTATTACGTCGGACGTGGCCATACCAGCGGCGACACCTTTGTCGTCTTTCCGGCTTTGAAGCTCATGCATTCGGGCGACATGTTCGCCTTTGTCAAAGGATTGCCTTTCATTGACACCAACAACGGCGGCAGCGGAGTGGAATATCCGAAAACTCTGGCGAAGGCTGCCGAAATCAAAGGCGTTGAATCCATCATTCCCGGCCACTCTCCTGTTCAGCCCTTGAGCGAACTCAAGACTTATGGCGAATTCATGGCCGCGGTGGTCGCCGCCACTGAACAAGCCAAGAAAGCTGGAAAAACAGTGGATCAAGCTGTGGCGGATTTTCAGTTGCCGGAAAAATTCAAAGGCTACGACATGAGCCGTCTGAAACCCGCCGTCACGGCCATTTACTCTGAGTTGAAATAACCGTGACCGGTTCAAAACTGCTCCGCGTGGCGCTGCTGGTTGCGACTTTTGTCGTATTGGCAGCGCCCGTTTCCTCTCACCCTGCGCCGTATAGTTACCTGAATCTGCGCCTCAACCACGACCAGTTGCCAAATTCCCTTGAAGCTTCGCTGGTCGTTCACGTCATTGACCTCGCCTACGAACTGAACATTACACCCACCGAAGCGTTGCTTGATTCGTCGCGGGCGAATTCCCTGAAAGAAGCGATTCAAAACCTGTTGCGAACTCGCTTGCTGTTGGCGGCGGATGGCCAGCCGCTTGAATTTGACGTGCTGGCAGTCGAACCAATTCCAGATCAACAGGCGTTGTCGTTGCGATTGCAATTTCAAACCAATGCAACGCCCATTGCCCTTTCGGTCAATTGTTCGCTTTTTCCTTATGACCCGCTGCATCAAACCTTCATCAACTTTTACGAAGACGATGCGTTGACGCATCAGGACATTGCCGACAAAGACCGCACCAGCGTCGAATACTTCATCGGCGGCGCGGGCGATTGGCGAAGCATAGTCGCCGTAGTGAAAAGATTTCTGGTCAGCGGTATCGAACACATTTTTGCCGGGCCGGATCACATTCTATTCATCATCGGATTGCTGCTGCTGGGTGGAAGCTTGAAAAGATTGCTGCTGATCGTTACGGCGTTCACCATCGCGCACAGCGTGACGTTGACGCTGGCCGCGATGGACATATTGAATCCGCCTGCGCGCTGGATCGAACCCATCATCGCGCTGAGCATTGTTTACGTCGGCATAGACAATTTGATGGTCGGCAAATCCGGGCGCGACGTGCGCGCCTGGATAGCGTTTTTCTTCGGCTTCATTCACGGTTTTGGCTTTGCTGGCGTGCTGAAAGAATTCGGTTTGCCGCGCGGGGCGCTTGGCTGGTCGTTGTTTTCTTTCAACCTTGGAGTAGAAATCGGGCAAGTCTGCATTGTTGTGGTTGCCGCTTCGCTGTTGATGATGCTGCGTCGCCGCAATCCGGTCTGGGGAGATCGAATTGCAACCGTCGGTTCGATCCTGGTGATTCTGGCCGGAAGTTTCTGGTTTATTCAGCGAGTGTTTTTCTGAATCATCTGATCGCCAACGCATTTGGCGGCGAAGCCACGCCTCCGAGTTTGTTGAGCGGCGCAGCCGTGAAGAAACATTCGTAGCGTTTGTCAGACGCACAGGCTGTTGCCAAAGCATCCAACGTGAACATTTCGCCGATGGGCATTCCCCACAATCCGATGATCGTGTCGTGCAAAGCTTCATCCTCTTTGGGAAACGGATTGGCTTCAAAGCTTGGATTGTCGCTGCACACGGCGGCAAAGTGGTTGTCCCACAAAAACCGCAACGAATCTTCGCCTTGCGTCAAACCGGCGATTTGCATTCCGCCGGGTTGCGCAAGCGCTGTTCGCTGCTCTTCACTGAGCGAGTCGTACCATTCGATCCAACCGACGCGCAACAACAGAATGTCGCCGGTTTGAAACTTAACGCCCTGCCAATCCGCCGCTGCCTGCACCTGCTCCGCCGTAAATCCCTGTCGCACGCCGGGCGAATAGCTGATGCCGTGCGCGTCAGCAAAGCGGCGAAAATCAATCAGCACACCACGCCCGGCAATGCCACGTCGCGCCCAGTGGTGAATGCCGTTGATCGAATTTGCGGGATCGGCAATCTGCTCTTCGGTCACGCCGTTGTAAAAGCCGTGTTGCCGGTGGCCGTAATGCCGCAACCCATCCCATTGCGAAGACGATTGCGTGTTGAAGCCGTCGTAAATGTCGTCGAAGACATTGCGTCGTCGCCGCTGAACGGTATGCTGCAACACCGAGCGGTTAAATAGAGGCGGATGCGGTTTTTCCAACTCCCAGCTCATCGGAAAGACTTCGCCAGTTTTTACCAGCTTCGCAGCAGCGGCGACGCGCTCCGGCGTCAGCAGATTCAGCGTTCCGATTTCGTCGTCTTCGCCGAACACTCCCCACGCCGAACGCGGCGGGTATTCAGATTTGATAGGCAATTCAGCAAAAGTGGGCAATCGTTCCGGCAAGCTCATCAATGTTTGGCTCCTTAACCGCTGATTGTCGTAATGTTTATTCCCCCGCCAACTTGAGAACCGCCGCGCGAGTTTGCGGTGCAAGACGGAAACGCAAACTCTGAAGTTGGTCGAGCATTGGCACGATTTCGCTTATCAAGCCGCGCTTTTTGGCGTCAAGCAAGACGCCGAGCGTTCCGGTCAGGCGCAGACCAAACGTCATGGCAGTCTGCCGTGCCAGTTGATCATCAAGAACCACTATCGCGTCTGACGATTCGAGCGCTAACGCCAATACTTCTCTTTCTCCGGGTCCCAAGCCGACCGCCAGCGGCAATGCGGGCGCGCTGACAGGCTGTCGAACGGCAACCCATTGCAGGTTCGCCGGATCAGGCAAATTGATTCCCCGCGAACGCCCCGCCGCCAATTCAACGACAACTGCTGGTGGAACGATCACCTGGCTGACAAGCGCGGGCAGCAAATGCAGAAGACCCAGTTGATGCAAATACTGCATCGGTGAAGTATTGGAAATGACTTCAGGCAAGGCTTGTCTCCTGCCGTAATTCCTCTTCGGTCAAACGAAAAGTGTCAACTCCGTAATCCGCCAGCCGCAACAAAAATACGGCCCGCGGGATTCCAGCCAACTGCGCTGCTGCGCCCGACGAAAGCTTGCCCAATTCGTATAGCTTTATCGCAGCCACCAATCGCAACTCGGCGGCGATTTCATGCGGCTTCATTCTCAACGCCAGCAAACTATCATCGGCTATATCCATCACAATTTGTTGCATAAACGATATCCTTTCTTCGCCATTGTAACTGACTTGCCCGGCATTATATTCGACGCAAGCGTAAGCTTCACTTCTTCGCCTCCGCCGTCCAGTTCGTCACGACGGTGAATTGCAGACTCGCGGCTTCCTCCCGCGCCCTGATGAAGAGGAAGCGATCTCCCGCCGCCGTCACCGTATAGCTGCGCGTGCCGCCGAGCGCCCACGCGGGCGCGAGGTCGAAGAGCGCCCGGGGCGCGGTCGCTTCGAAGCTGTCGCCCGGCTTCACCTCCACCGCCATCAGCTTCCTGTCAGAAATTCGGTGAGCGTCAATCAGTCAGGCCGATGCGTTTCAACAATTCTTCGAACTTCGGCAGTTTGCGAAGCGGGTCGAACAACGGTTCGACTTTCAATTCGACCAGGCCGCTGTCTTTGTCGGCCAGCCCTTTTTCCAGAGCCGCCAGCGCCAGATCAGCTTCTCCAAGCCGCGTGTGCAAAGCCGCAATCGAAGTCGCAGACACATAACGCTGCTTCGCTTCGTCGTTCAGATGTTGCAGTTCGCGTCGCCAATATCCGGCTTCTTTCGATTCGACAAAGGCTTTTTTCAACGAAGTCAGGTATTCGCCGTTTTCGCCCATCAGCAATTTGGCCCGCAACAATTGCGTGATGGCTTCCTGCTGTTTGCCTGTTTGTTCAAACACCAACCCCAGGCTGGTGTGCGCCGGAGCGTATTTGTCGTCAATCGCCAGCGTCTTTTTCAGATGGTCGGCGGCGTGGTCGTATTCCCTGGCGTAATACTGAATCGCGCCAATCGCCTGGTTGACCGGCAACGAACGCGGATCGAGCGAACGCGCTTTCCAGGCTTCGGTGTTGGCTTCTTTGTGGCGTCCCATCAAGGACAGAAATTCGGCGTAACGTTGGTGAGCCGTGGCGTTTTTCGGATCGAGTTCTATGGCGCGTTTGAATGCCCGTTCCGCCGTAGCGAAATCCCAATCGTAGCGGAAATTGACCGCGGCCAACGTCAGGTGAGCGTCCACCAATCGGTCGTCTTTCTTCAACGCCGCCAACGCGACTTTTTTGGCTTTGGTCATGCTTTCCTGTGGCGTTTCGCCGCCCGAACCTACCGCGTGACAAGCCGCACATCCGGCAAACGCTTCGGCAAAGGTTCCATCCATTCCGGCGGCAGCTTCAAAAAATTCGTCGGCTTTCTGCAAAGCTTCGGGCGTCCCCTGATTCCAGTAATAACGCCCCTTCAAATAGAGTTCATAAGCTTCGGAATTTTCCGTACCGACTTTGGCCAGCTTGTCCTGTTTCGACGGAGCGAATCGCGGGCGAAGTTTTCCGGCCAGCTTCTGTGTGATTTCTTCCTGCAGCGAGAGCAGATCAGACGTGCGGCGTATGAATTGATCTCCCCAAATCTGCCTACCGTTGCTGGCGTCCACCAATTCGGCGCTGACGCGGACTTCATTGCCGCGCCGAGTCAAACGACCGACCAGCACGGCTTTGACTTCCAATTCCTGGCCGACTTTGCGGGCATCCTGTTCTTTGCCTTTGTATTGAATGACGGAGTTGCGCGAACTGATGCTGAGTTCCGGCAAAGCGGACAAGGTGTTGATCAAACTTTCGGCGATGCCTTCGATCAGGTATTCGGCTTCGGGATCGGCGGTGACGTTGTCGAAAGGCAGCACGGCCATTGAATCAATCACGCCGTCGTCGCCACGAAATGCTCGATAGGCAAAGAACCCAGCAATCGCCAGCGCCAACACGGCCAGCGTCGCGTAAAGCAGTTTGCGGCGATTGCCGGATTGAACAATCGGCGCAGTTGGGGCGACGAAAGATTGCGACGCGGATGATTGAGCCGGACTTGATGCCGTTGAATAATTCGACCCGATGTTGGTTTCGTAACTTTGCGATGGCGGAACCTGTGCGCTGACCGGCGCGAGGTTCGTCGCCATAACATCGGGCGTCTGTCCGCCGTTGGTTTGCGCTGAGGGCAATTGGGCGTTGGGAATTTCCAGCGGCAGAGTTTCTTCTGTTTCCACCAGGTCTTCATCGCCAAGCCCCAGCAATTCCAAACGCGCTTTGACGCGCTTCAGATCGCCTATGACTTCCTGCGCCGTCTGGTAACGAAGCTCTCGGTCTTTGACCAGCATGCGGTTGACTATGCGTTCCAGTTCCGGCGGCACATTCGGCAACCGAGTCGAAAGCTTCGGCGGTTCGGCTGTCAGCAACGCAGCGATGATGTCGCTGGGCGTTGAGCCATTGAACGGGCGTTGGCCGCTGACCAATTCGTAAAGCACAATCCCCAAGCTGAAAATATCCGTTCGTCCGTCCACGCGCTGGCCGCGCGCCTGTTCCGGCGACATATAAGTCAACGTGCCGATCACCATTCCCGGCTGGGTTTCAAACAACGATTTGGTGACGGCGTCTGCATCGAGTTCGCCGGAAGGATTTTGTTCGGTCAATTTGGCCAATCCGAAATCCAGAATCTTCACGTAACCGTCCGGGCGCAGCATGATGTTTTCCGGTTTGATGTCGCGGTGGGCGATGCCTACGCTGTGCGCCGCCTGCAAAGCGCTGGCCACCTGAATCACCACATCCAGCGATTCGACCAAATCCGGCTTCTGCGAATTCATCTGCTGACGCAATGTTTCGCCTTCTATGAATTCGGTGGCGATGAAATGCGTCCCGTCGTGTTTGCCGACTTCGTAAATGGTGATGATGTTCGGATGATTCAGCGCCGAAGCCGAACGCGCTTCCTGTTCAAACCGTCGAACGCGATCCGCGTCCTGGGTGAAGCTTTCCGGCAAGACCTTGATCGCCACTTTGCGTCCAAGCGATTCGTCTTGCGCCAGATAGACTTCGCCCATGCCGCCTGCGCCAATTTTGTTCAGCACGCGATACCGCGCAATTAATGAGCCAGTGGAAATAGTCATCATCAGCTCCGACAAGATTCGGGGAGCGGCGGAAAACCGGACGTTTGGCAATCAATGCCCGTCAGTTTGCCAACGCTCCCCGAATTGGAAAAACAGTTATTTCTTCTTGAGCATATTGCATGTTTCAAAGGCGGCAGCCGGGTTAATGGCCGAACCGCCTTCTTCCACAAGCTTAATGATTCCATCTTTATCAATGACGAAAGTCGCTCGCATGCCAAAGCCGGTGTTTTCGTTGAACACACCGTATTGTTTGACGACCGACCTTTTGACGAAATCACTGAGTATGGGGAACGACAACCCTTTGGTTTCAGGAGCAAGCTCTTCTGACCAATGTTTGAGAGCAGGAACACTGTCCACGCTGAGTCCGAAAATCTGCGTGTCCGTATCGGCGAATTTGGCAATATCAGCCTGATATGCCTTCATTTCGCGCGTTCAGCCTCCGGTGAATGCCAGCACGAAAATGGCCAGCACGACGTTCTTTTTGCCTTTGAAATCCGAGAGTGTGTAGGTCTTGCCGTCTGTCCCCGGCAAGGTGAAATCTGGCGCGACATCGCCGACTTTCAAATGAGTTTTGATCGCCGGCGGTTGAGTTGCGGGTTGAGCCGTTGGCGCGGTTTGCTGGGCCAATGCAGTGGCCGACAGCGCAATCGTCAACAGGCTCAAACCGAGAATCTTTTTGAGCATTTTGCCTCCTTGAATAGTTTTGGGTTGTCGAAAGTTGTGTTCGTAACGGCGCGTATTAGACCTCATCGCCTGACGGATACGCAACGATCCTGAAATTCGGTTTTCCAGTCGTTCGGCAATTTTTGCGCGCCATTGAGTAAAGTCAGCCAGGTCGTGAAAAAATTTTGCGTCAGAACTCATTCGGTCATTACCAGCAGCCTGGTTGTGCGGTAAGCTTCGCCATCGAGCAAAGACTTACACTCAGGAGACTGAAACCTTGCACGGACTTGATGAAACTCAACAGCAGATCGTCCGCAGTCTGCGCGAATTTGTCGAACGCGAAGTGCTGCCGACGGCCAGCAAGCTGGAACACGCCAACGAATACCCGCATGCGCTGGTCGAAAGCATGAAAAAGCTCGGCTTGTTTGGAGCAAACGTGCCGGAAGAATACGGCGGACTGGCGCTCGGCTATACGACTTATGCGTTGATGATGGAAGAACTGGCGCGCGGTTGGATGAGTCTGGTCGGCCCCATCGGCACGCATTCGGTGTGCTGCGACATCATCGCCACGTTTGGAACCGAAGAACAGAAGCAGCGCTTTTTGCCCGCTATGGCTACGGGTGAACGTCGCGGCGGATTGGCGCTCAGTGAATCGGACGCGGGAACCGACGTGCAAAATCTGAGAACGACCGCCACTCGCAAAGGCGATGGTTACGTCATCAATGGGTCGAAGATGTGGATCACCAACGGGCGTTACGGCAACACTTTCGTGCTGGCGGCCAAAACCGATCCTTCGGCGCAACCCGCGCACAAAGGCATTTCGGCGTTCGTGATTGAAAAAGGCGGCGCAGGTTTCACCGTCGAGCGCGACATTGACAAGCTTGGTTACAAAAGCGTCGAAACCTGCGAACTGCTGTTTGAAGATTTCTACGTTCCGGCGGAAAACCTGATCGGCGGGCGCGAAGGCGAAGGTTTCAAACAAATCATGACCGGATTGGAAAGCGAACGAATCAACGTCGCCGCGCGTGGAGTCGGGCTGGCTCAGGCGGCGTTTGAAGACGCCATTCATTACGCTCAACAGCGGCGAACCTTTGGCAAAGCCATCGCCGAACACCAAACCATACAGATCATGCTGGCCGAAATGGGAACGAAGATCGAAGCCGCTCGCCTGTTGGTTCGTTCGGCGGCGGAAAAGAAAGACCGCGGCGAACGCTGCGATCTGGAAGCGGGAATGGCGAAGCTGTTCGCCACCGAAACCGCGCAGGAAGTCGCTTTGTTGGCCATGCGCGTTCACGGCGGAAATGGGTACGCGACGGATTTTCGCGTTGAACGTTATTACCGCGATGCGCCATTGTTAATCATTGGAGGCGGAACGAACGAACTGCAACGGCTGATCATCGCCAAAGGCCTGATCGCCAAATATCCGGTGAAATGAATGTGGAGTGCTGCGTCTCGACGCAGCTTTCCATTCATTTCCAAAGCCTCACTAATCGGTGGGCATTCCAAAAAAACAAAGCTGCGTCGAGCCGCAGCACTCCAAACAAAAACTATGGCAGGAAGATACCTGGAAGATTTCAACGTCGGCGACGTATACAAACACTGGCCGGGCCGCACCGTGACGGAATTTGACGACACGTGGTTCAGCTTGATGACCATGAACCAGAATCCGCTGCACATTGACGAACATTACGCGCAACAGACGCAACACGGGCGACGATTGGTCAACGGCACGTTCATTTTCAGTCTGGTCGTGGGGATGTCCGTCAACGATGTCAGTTTGCACGCCATCGCCAATCTGGAATACGAAAGCGTCAAACACGTTTTGCCGACGTTTCACGGCGACACGATTTACGCCGAAACCGAAGTGCTTGAAATCCGCGAATCGCAAAGCAAACCTGATCGCGGTGTGGTGTATGTTGAAACGCGCGGACTCAATCAAAACGGCGAAATCGTTCTGACTCTTCGCCGCCGCGTGTTGATTCCAAGAAGGAGCCAGACCTGATGCGAAGTTTGTTATTCGTTCCCGGCGTTTCGGAAAAGATGATCTTGAAAGCGCGCGACACCGCAGCCGACGCGCTGATTCTGGATTTGGAAGACGCCGTTTCGCCCGACCGCAAAACCGAAGCGCGGCAAAACGTGATGCGTTTGCTCGGCGAAGTGGATTTCGGCGCAAAGCCGGTTTTTGTTCGCGTCAATCGGTTCGACACAGGCTTTGGCGAAGACGATGCAAAAGCCATCGCCGCCAGCAAGGCTTATGGCGCGGTGTTGCCCAAAGTCGAACGCCAGGAAGAAGTCACGGCGCTGGTCGCGTTGCTGGCCGATCAGCAGCGCGTGATTGCGATGATCGAATCTCCGCGCGGCGTGTTGAATTGTCCGGCAATTGCCGAATCCAGTTCGGCGTTGAATGGGTTGATGTTTGGCTCAGCGGATTTTTCGACGGCGACGCGCGCTCGATTGACGGAAGGCGAACCGGAATTGCTGGTCGCACGGTCGCGTATGCTTTATTCGGCGCGCGCCGCTGGGATTGACGCTTACGATGCGCCGTTCTTTTCCATTACGGATTTGGAAGGATTGCGCCGCGACAGCGAACGCGCTCGCAACCTGGGTTACGATGGCCGCGCGATCATTCATCCTTCGCACATTGCCACGACCAACGAAGTCTTTGCGCCTTCGGAAGCGGAAATCGCCCAGGCGCGCAAAATCGTCGTGGCGATGAACGAGGCGCTGGCGCGCGGACTGGCCGCCGTCCAGTTTGAAGGCCAGTTGATCGAACCTCTGCACGCGCGCGCCGCTCAGCGAGTTTTGGACGTGGCGGAAAAATTCGGGAAATAAATTCGATGTCCGATTCTGGCGAGAACGAGCGATGTAAACCCGCTACGATCTCGACCTATGAACACATCAATCAATTTTCAAATTCGTCCCTTGTCGCCGGAAGTGGCCGCCGCCGCCCGGAATGCTCGTGTAGATAAATTCGGCAATTCGCTGCCCGTCGTGCGCGATGGCAATTCGCATCAATGCCGCGTTTGTTTACAAATGTCCCACCCCGATGAAGGCGTGATTTTGCTGGCGCACCGTCCGTTTGAATCAAGCCAGCCGTATGCCGAAACCGGCCCAATCTTCGTACACGAACGACCTTGTCAACCGTATGTTGAGAATTCGATCTATCCGCCGGAATTTCCCCGCTCGGCAGTCGTATTGCGCGGATATTCCAGCGACGACCGCATTCTGGATGCTCAAGCCGTAGGCCAACGCGAAGTGGAAACGGTCATCGCCGAACTGTTTGCGAACCCGGCGATTGCATACTTGCACGCCCGAAATCTGGGCTACGGTTGCTTTATGTTTCGGATTGATCGGGCTTCCTGTTTGCCGGGTTGATCGTTTCTGAGTTTCTCCCTGACGGCAAAAAATGTTTTGGTTGACCGCTTGACGAATACGAGGTCGGTCAGTAATATCCCGGCTTCCTTTCAGAGACGTGGAAACGTCAATTGGTCATCGAAATCTTTGATCGCAATTCTGAAAGATCGTTTTAGACCCGTTCGTCTAGCCCGGTCCAGGACATCGCCCTTTCACGGCGGTAACACGGGTTCAAATCCCGTACGGGTCGTCTGTTTTAGTTTCTACCATCACTAATCTTCAACTAAGCCATCGCCAGTAAAGTATTCTGACCGCAGTCAACGCTGCGGTCTTCGTATTGCTGATTCCATTGAGCGACGATGAAATCGTCATAGAGGCGTTTCTTCGTTGCTGACAAAAAATTCTTTGCAGGCGCAGTTGAACTGCACTTGCGCCTTTCCGGCGATCAAGCAATGGCGCAAACAAATCTGACAGACCCAAAATCCGTTTCGGCGTTTTCGCCGCCGTTCGCCAATTATCAACTCGACGCTGCGTTCGACGAGATGTTTGCGATTGGTGGAACTCCGCGCGACCAATATCAGGCGCTGTATCACCGCTTGCTGGAACTCGTGCCCAGCGAATTGAAACAACGCCAGCAAACCGCCGACGTAGCCTTTCTCAACCAGGGCATCACCTTCACTGTGTATGGCCACGACGCCGGAACGGAAAAAATCTTTCCGTATGACCTGCTGCCAAGAATCATCACCGCCGACGAATGGGAAACGCTGGAACGCGGATTGAAACAACGCATCACGGCGCTCAACCTGTTCCTGAAAGACCTGTACCACGACGAAAAGATATTGAAAGACGGGCTGATTCCGCGCGAACTGGTGTATAGCTGCAAACATTATCGCCGCGAAATGCGCGGTCTGCGCGTTCGCAAAGACATTTACGTTTCCGTCGTCGGCACTGATCTGGTTCGGTTGAACGACGGGCAATTCGCCGTTTTGGAAGACAATCTGCGCGTGCCCAGCGGCGTATCGTACATGCTTGCCAATCGGCAGGTGATGAAAAAAGTCTTCCCCGGTTTGTTCGGCAGTTACAACGTGCGCCCGATTGACCATTACGGCCAGGCTTTGCTGGCAACGTTACGAGCGCTTGCTCCGCCCAATCGTCCCGATCCGACCATCGTTTTGCTGACGCCCGGAGTTTTCAATTCGGCTTATTACGAACACACCTTTCTGGCCCGACAGATGGGAATCGAACTGGTCGAAGGCCGCGACCTGATCGTCCACGATAATGTGGTGTATATGCGTACGACCGCCGGATTGCGTCGCGTGGATGTTATTTATCGCCGCATTGACGACGATTTTGTTGATCCGCTGGCCTTTCGCCCGGATTCGATTTTGGGCGTGCCGGGTTTGTTCAACGCCTATCGCTCCGGCAACGTCGCGCTGGCCAACGCCATCGGCACGGGCGTCGCCGACGACAAAGCGATGTATGCCTATGTCCCGCAAATCATCCAATACTATCTGGGCGAAGACCCTGTCATTCCCAACGTCGAAACCTATTTGCTGGACGAAGACGCGCAGCGCCAGCACGTGCTGGAAAATCTGGACAAGCTGGTCGTCAAGGCCGTCGGCGAATCCGGCGGTTACGGCATGCTGATCGGCCCGCACAGCACAGCCGCCGAACGCGAAGAGTTTCGGCGACGCATCATTGCCGATCCGCGCAATTACATCGCTCAACCGACGCTGGCGTTGTCGCGCGCGCCATGTTTTATCGAAGGACAAGTCGAAGCTCGCCACGTGGATTTGCGCCCATACATACTTTACGGAGATCAGGCGACCATAGTCCCCGGCGGGTTGACGCGCGTCGCGCTGAAACGAGGTTCGCTGGTCGTCAATTCTTCACAGGGCGGCGGCAGCAAAGACACCTGGGTTCTCTTCTGATTGCGGACTGTTGAATGCGGATTGCGGATTCCTCGGCTGAAGACGTTTGAGTGAATCGCAAATCCGCAATCCCAAACCCGCAATACGCAATCGAATTATGCTTTCACGAGTCGCAGACAGTTTGTATTGGATGAGCCGGTATCTGGAGCGCGTCGAACACACGGCGCGGTTGCTGGATTTGACGCTCAACCAGGCGCTTGACCAGTCGCCGGATGTCGCCCGGCAACGCTGGCAATTGACGCTGGCCAGTCTTCGTTCGCCCGAACCGGAAACGCTGGAGGCTTATCCTGTGACGCAGTTTTTGACCTTCGACACACAAAACAAGGATTCGCTGGTATCGTGCATTATGGCGGCGCGCGAAAACGCCCGGCAGATTCGTGAACAGATCAGTTCCGAAATGTGGGAGCAGTTGAATCACCTTTACTTGAGTGTGCGCAGCGCTGACATTCATTCCATTTATGCCCAACCGCACGGATTCTACGGCCCGATCAAATCGGGTTCGCATATGTTCCAGGGCATCACCGATTCGACGCTGATGCGCAACGAAGGCTGGCATTTCATACAGCTTGGCCGTTGTATCGAACGCGCCAGTTCCACGGCAACCTTGCTGGATGTGCATTTGCGTTCGCTGTTGAATATGCCGGAGCAAACAGCGCGCGGACAGGATTACATTTCCTGCGTGGCGTTGCTGAAATCCTGCACCTCGTTCGAAGCGTATTGCCAGACCTACACCGCAGACCTGCGCCCGGAACGCATTGCCGAATTTCTGCTGCTCAATCCGGAATTGCCGCGTTCGGTTCGGTTTGCGGCGGATTCCGTGCAATCTTCGCTGGAAGCGCTGGCCAAACTGAGCGGAGCTCGCAAAATTGGCCGTTCGCAACGACTGGCTGGCAAACTGCGCGCTACACTGGATTACGCTCAGGTGGACGAAGTCATCGCCGACGACATTCATTCGTTTTTGCAGAACGTGCAGCGCCAATGTTCGCTGATTCATACCGCTATCCTTCAACAATACATCGCTTATTCCGTGGATACGGCGATGGTCGCCTGATCAACCATGTTTTATTCCATACGTCACCTCACCAAATTCGTTTACAGTTCTTCAATCACTGAAAGCGTCACCGAAGTGCGCATGCAACCGCGCACCGAAGGCAATCAGCGATGCGCCAAGTTCGAGCTGACAACCAATCCGCGCTCGCGCATTCAAGGGTATCGCGATTATCTGGGCAATGTCGTTCACCATTTCGACATTCCGGGCAAACACAACCAATTGAAAATCACTGCCGAAGCCACCGTCGAAATCACGCCATTGCCCGTCTTGCCGGATCATTTGCCCACCGATGCCTGGGCGGAACTGGACAAGATCAAGTCCAGCGGCGAGCATTGGGATTATTTGACGCAGAGCCAGTTCGCAACCAAGACTCGGCTGCTGACAGAGTTGGCCAAAGAGCTTAAAGTTGAACGGCGAAGCGACCCGCTTTCGTTACTGCGGGAAATCAATACTGCGATTTTTGAAACTTTCGATTACGCCCCTCAATCAACCACGGTTGATTCGCCGATCGAACATGCGCTGGAAGATCGCAGAGGCGTTTGCCAGGATTTCGCTCACATCATGATCACGCTGGTGCGGGAGCTGGGCATACCGTGCCGGTACGTCAGCGGCTACCTTTACCACGGGCGCGAAGACCACGATCGTTCAGCGGCGGATGCCACGCACGCGTGGGTCGAAGCTTTTCTGCCGGAACTCGGTTGGATAGGGTTTGATCCGACCAACGACTTGCTGACCGGAGAGCGCCACATCCGCACGGCAGTCGGCAAAGATTACTCCGACGTGCCACCGACGCGCGGCGTTTTCAAAGGAATGGCGCAAACCGAATTGAGCGTCGGCGTTCAGGTTTCCCCAGCCGAAGCCCCTTTGCCGGAAGAAGATATGATGGCGATGACAACCTGGATAACGGCGCCACTGTCACCAATGGAATACGATCACCAGCAGCAACAACAGCAACAGCAGCAATAGACAACAGGAGTCCATCCAATGAGCACCGAATACAAATCTCTGCGAATTGAAAAGCAGTCAGGCGTGACCGAAATCATTCTGACCGGCCCCGGCAAAGGCAATGCGATGGGGCCGGATTTCTGGCGGGAAATGCCAGTTCTGTTTGCTGAACTCGACCGTGACGAAGTAACGCGCGCGATTGTGATTCGCGGCGAAGGCGGCAATTTCAGTTATGGGTTGGATTTGGTGGCGATGACCGGCGAAATCGGCGCAAGCGGAAAAAACCTGGCTGCCGAACGCACGCGCTTTCACGACAAAGTGCTGGACATGCAGCAGGCATTCAACCGCGTCGCCGATTGCCGCAAACCCGTCATCGCCGCCGTCAACGGTTGGTGCATCGGCGGAGGCCTGGATTTGATCGCAGCGTGCGACATTCGGCTGGCGTCCGCTGACGCCAAATTCAGTTTGCGCGAAGCCAAAATCGCCATCGTCGCCGACATCGGCAGTTTGCAACGCCTGCCTGCCATCATCGGACAAGGCCACACGCGCGAACTGGCTTACACAGCCAAAAACATTGATGCGACGCGTGCGCTTCACATCGGATTGGTAAACGATGTTTACGAAACGCCTGAAACGATGCTCGAAGCTGCACGAAGCCTCGCGGCTGAAATCGCCTCGAATCCGCCGCTCGTCGTGCAGGGCGTCAAACAGGTCATGAACTATTGCGCCGATAAATCCATCGCCGACGGGTTGGAATACGTCGCCGTCTGGAATTCGGCGTTCATGCACTCGCTCGACCTGGTCGAAGCGATCACAGCGTTCCGCGAACGACGCAAGCCGGAATTCAAAGGCCAGTAAGCTGATTTCTGCGGCTTATCTCCGCTGAAAAATATTTTCCACATTTTTCTCATCCACAGCCTTCATATATCCAAAAATCTTGCGATGGTTCAGATTTTCGGTATACCATCCGTCCGCTTTCCGTCAGACAGAAATTCTTCAATCCCGTCCGCGACCGGAGTGAACAAGTCAAAATCGAAGTCAAGATTCAAAGGATTGGCATCATGACTGATTCATTTGCAGGCTAGCTTCATCGAAGAAAAACCGGCTCACTGATTTCCGGCGTCAAGCCTTTCCACAGGCGCTTGGCTCAGTTCCGAGACTCCAAACCCGAACAGGAGGATTTTATGTTCAAGCTTAAAGTGGTCACTCAAAAAATTCAGTTTAGCATTTTCGCCCTGCTGATCATTGCTTTGCTCGCCATGACGGGCCAGGCGCAAACCGCAACGACCGGAACCTTGATCGGTAGCATCACTGATAAAAATGGAGCTGTCTTGTCCGGCGCTGAAGTGGAATTGACCAACAACGCAACCAACTTAACGATCAAAACCACCACCAATGACGAAGGGCAATATGTATTCCCGGCAATTGCACCCGGCGTGTACAAAATTGCAGTCACCAAGTCAGGATTTCGCAAAGCCAACGTAACTGACTTCAAGGTGGATGTGGCCAAATCCTATACGGTCCCGATTTCGCTGGAAATTGGCGATGTGCAGCAAACTGTTGAAGTAACTGCTGCCGCTGGCGTCGAACTGCAAACGACCGATTCCACAGTCGGCAACGTCATTGCCGGCAAGGAAATGCCTTTGTTGCCGGCGCTGACACGACAAGCCAACGACCTGCTGCGCATCCAGCCGCTTTCTACGCCCGGAGGGGAAGTAGCAGGTTCGCGCAACGATCAAACAACCATCACGCTCGACGGTATTGACATCACCAACCAATCCACTGGCGGCCTGGGAACCGTCATTCCCATCCCAATTGACAGCATCGAAGAGTTTCGCGTCGGCGTGGCCAATCCAAACGCTTCATTTGGTCGTGGCGCAGGCGGACAGGCTTCGGTCATCAGTCGGCGTGGCACCAGCGATTATCATGGGTTGCTGTTCTGGTATCACCAGAACGACAACCTGAATGCTGCGACGTGGACTGCCAAACGCACCATCGCACAGACCGTCACTGATCCCAAACTGCGCGCCAAACAGCAAGAACCGGAGTTGAAAGACAACCGCTTCGGATTCCGCTTTGGCGGCCCGGTCATCCCCTGGAGCGAAACCTGGAAAAAGAAGCTGTTTTTCTTCGCCAATTACGAGGGACGCCGGTTCCCCCGCACGACACAAATTTTGCGGATCGTGCCGACCGACAGCTTGCGGCAAGGAATCTTGCGATTCCGTGATGCTTCCGGCGCAGTGGCCTCTTATGACCTGAAAACATCCACTCTGTGCGGCCCGAATGGCGATCAACCTTGCGATCCGCGCGGCATCGGCATCAGCCCGGTGGTGTCCAGCTTGTTTGGCAACCTGCCTGCAGGCAACGACCCAAGCTCAGGCGATGGATTCAACACCACCGGATTTCGCGGCATCGTCACCAATCCATTGAACAACGATTTTTACAACACGCGATTTGATTACAACGTCACCGACAAATGGCGTGCGGATTTCGCGTTTCGGTATTTCGGCGAATTGGCGACAAACGCGGGCTTGTTGGACATTCGTGGCGGCAACGTTCGCAGCCGTGAAACTGCACCGACCCGGCAAAACATGATCAGCGCAGGACTCAGCGGTCTGATTACCCGAAACCTGTCTGGCGAATTCCGTTTCGGCTGGGTTCGCACACGAACAGCGGTTGATCGTTTGCGCCCGAACGGTTCGGCAGCGGAATTGGCTCTGGCCGGAACTGAAACCGGATTTTCATCCGGTCAATCCCATGTGGCGCTTGACCTGGGCGCGCTTGGTGGAGCGCAAAGCATCCTGTCCGAACCAATTGACGTGGATACGCAGTTGGCGCGCAAACAATCGAACGACAACAAAAACATTCAGTGGAACGCCGATTTGAACTGGGTGCGTGGCAATCACACCTGGCAATTCGGCACGCACGTGCGCTGGTTGCCGACGCTGCACCGTCGCGATGACAAGGTGCTTGGCGCACTCGGCGCGTTGGTCGCTCAGATTGATTCCGAACTCGGCGCGTTTTCGATGCCGAACACTGTGCGTCCTCCTTCCTGCACGGCAACCTTGACCCGCAATTGTCTGACCACCGCTGACGTACAGACCTGGAATAGAACGCTGGCTTCGGTGCTGGGCATTGTGGACAACGTCAGTGTGCTGGCCGTGCGCGACGGAGAATTGAAACCGCTGCCGTTCGGCGAAACCCTGGAATCCGACACCAAACTCTGGGCGCCGGAAATTTATTGGCAAGATATATGGCGAATCAAACCGTCGTTGACGCTTACCTTTGGCTTGAATTACGGCTGGCAAACCGCGCCAACCGAACGGTTGGGGCGACAAAGCATTCAGGTGGATGGGCAGACGCTGACACCGCAAACGGCTCGTGAATATCTGGCGACGCGTGAAGCCGTCGCTCGCCAAGGTGGCATTTACAATCCTCCCATCGCGTTTCTTCCAGTCAACAACGCCAAACGCAGTGTTTTTGACGTGGACTGGAACAATGTCGCTCCGCGCGTGGCGGTGTCGTGGAACCCGGGCGGTTCCGGCAGCTTTTTGGGCAAACTGTTTGGAGAACGCAAAACGGTGGTTCGCGGTGGATACAGCTTGATTTATGACCGCCAAAACACCGTGCAGAGCGTCATCATCCCTACGCTCGGCGTAGCCTTCGCTCAGACCATCAACATCAGCGCGCCCCTTTGCAATGCCAACGGCGCAGGTGGCGCAGGTTGCGCGGCGACCAATGCCAATCCGGCGCTGAACGGATACAGAGTTGGCGTGGATGGCAGAATCCCCTTGCCTACCGTGCCCACGCTTAGCATTCCCGTTTCCCCGTATTGGGGGCCGAACCTGAGCAATCCTTCCGGCCCGCCTGTGTTGTTTCCAGAAGTGCTTTCGTTCCAAGTTGATCCGCGTCTTGAAGTTCCCGAAAACCATGCGATTAATCTGACCGTTCAGCGTGAATTGCCAGGCAACATGTTGCTTGAACTCGGCTATTCCGGTCGTATTGCCAATAAGCTGACGCAAAGCATGAGCTTCGGCCAGGTTCCATATAACCACGTTGACCGCGCTTCGGGACAGACCTTTGCCCAGGCGTTTGACGCGGTTGCTCGCCAGTTGCGAACCGGCACGGCAGCCAACGCCGTCACACCGCAACCCTGGTTTGAAAATCAGGTTCCGGGCGGCAACGGCACCCGTGTGCTGGCTGCGGCGCAGGCCAGTAACTTCATCAACGGAAACATCAACAACGTTTTCCTCAACCTGGACACGCGCCGTTTGCAGGCGGGACAGCAATCATTCAACAACTACATCGCCCGCACGCTTTTCCTGCGTGCCAGCACCGGCGAATCGAATTACAACGCCGCTTTCGTGACGTTGAACAAACGGTTCTCGAAAGGGTTTATGGCAACGGTCAATTACACCTTTGCTCGTTCGCTGGATCAGTTGGGAGCCAACCAGAACTCGGCGAACGTCATGCCGAACAGCTTCGACCTGAACGCCGAATACGGTCCTTCGCCGTTCGACATCACTCACATCGTCAACAGCACGTTCCGGTACGACCTGCCGTTTGGCAAAGGCCGGTTCTTTAATACAGGAAACTTCCTGGATAAGATCGTCGGCGGCTGGTACTTGTCGGGCATTTACACCGCACGCAGCGGTGATGCGTTGACAGTCACACAGGGCGCGGGCATCTGGGGCGGCAGCCTGTTCCTCGGATTCACCTCTGGAGCGATTCCGACGGTTGACCCGAATTCATTCGGCAACGACATCAATCGCGGAGTAAATGGGACAAACAATATCGGAACAAATGGCGATCCGGCCAATCGAGGCACCGGATTGAATATGTTCACCAATCCCGAACAGGCCTTTAACAGTTTCCGGCGGGTTGAAATCAGCCGCGATGGTCGCGCAGGCCGCGCGAATCCATTGCGCGGGCCATCGCGCTGGAACGTTGACCTGTCACTCGGCAAACAGACGACGATTAAAGAAGGCTTGAAAGTCACCTTCCTGGCGGATTTCTTCAATGCATTCAACAACGTTCTCTTCGCCAACCCGACGCTCGACCTGAACAATTCGCGCGCGTTCGGCGTTCTGACCACACAGTTCATCGCGCCCGAACGAGGCGGCACTGCAGGCAGCCGCTGGATTCAAATGGGACTGCGAATCGAGTTCTAACAAGAACGATTCAAATCAGAACTTTCCTTGATGGCCGTGTGAAATCGTTTACCCCGCTTTCACACGGCCTTATTCGTTTGGAAATCGCCGAAAAGGATTCGGCTGATTTTCCGACAAGTCTTTTTGGTTGACCGCTGTTTGGCAACTGCTTAGACTGTGCGCCGTCGGAAAGCCAGGTGCAGTTTTTCGGCGCTCAATCAAAAACAATAGTTCGGCAATACAATTCAGTAACGTTTCTTTCGGTCGGCAAATGGTGGATTTGCAGGCCGATTGCCACAGCAACAAGTGGTCTGGTGTCGGAATGTGATGGATTGTTGCGGCAGGCGCACAAACGTTGTGATTGTCCGATCTCCCCGTGGGCGCATGCCTTCTCCCTTAGATTTCGTTGCATCCCTGTTTCTCTTAACCTGTCGGCAAATTGTGCCGTCTCTCGCGTGCTGTCGAATTTGAAACCCCGAATTTCTGATTCGGCAAAGCCGGGCGTCCGGCGGTTTGCGGTATTTCATCCGAAATGTCTTTTGCGCGAGCTTTCGGTTTCGCGCTCGTCCTTAAATCGCCCCGATCACGTAAGCGGTCAGCGTGATAATGGAAAAGAAGGAAGATTGGCTATGCAATTTACAATGCTGAATTCACCCCTGCGCTTTTTCTCGAATCTTTTGATTGCCCGCCGATGGGTTGGCGGGTTGGCATTGACGATGTTTCTGGCAGCAATGATCGGAGCGTATTGGTTGCGGGCGGGACACGCTGCCGCCGGAACCATCAGCGGAACGGTCTTTCAGGATTACAACTCCAACGGCGCGCGCGACACCACAAACACGATCAACAACAACGGTTCGGGAACCGTCAGTCTGGCAATTGACCGCGGCATTGCGGGCGTCACTGTGACGGCCTACAACAGTTCCGGCGCGGTTGCCGGTTCAGCCGTCACAGATGCAGAAGGAAATTATTCGCTCAACGCCACAGGCGATGCGCCGTACCGAATCGAATTCACGGAACTGCCCGCGGGTTTTCATCCCGGCCCATTCGGCGTGGATTCCAAAACAACCGTTCAATTCGTCACGGAAAACAGTGCGTCGAACGTCAGCCTGGGATTGGTCATTCCAGCGGAATTCAGTCAGAACAATCCTACTATGGTGACCGGCTGTTACGTCGGTGGCGAACAAACCACCGATTCGCCTGTGTTGATTTCGTTTCCATATTCAGCCGGAACCACGCGCGAAACCGGCGGAGCGCCGTTCGCAGATTTCGACCAACCTCCACCCAGCAGTCTGGCTCAATCGAAACAAATCGGCACTACCTGGGGATTGGCCTACGCGCGTTCGACGCGATTGCTGTATGCGGCGGCATTTATGAAACGCCACGCCGGATACGGTCCCGCCGGAACCGGAGCCATTTATCAGGTCAACATCGCTGATGGCTCCATCGCCACCTATGCTGATTTGAACACCATCTTCGGAGCGAACACTGCTGGTGTAGACGCTCACGATCCGAACGATTACGACCGCGACAACGGCGACATAGCCTGGGACGCCGTCGGCAAAACATCGCTCGGCGGCATGGCCGTGTCCGACGACGACAAGAAACTGTATGTGATGAATCTGGCCGACCGTCAGCTTTACGAATTGCCGCTGGACAACACGCCGAGCGTCGCCACCGTTCGCCGCCAACCGGTTCCGTTGAATCCGCCGGGCTGTTCGGCAGCTTCGGACGTGCGCCCGTTTGCCGTCGCATTCAATGACGGAAAGATTTATGTCGGCATGGTGTGTTCCGCCGAAAGCACTATTTCGCAAACGCAGCCCGACGGCGATCCTGCGCAAATGCAGGCTTACGTCTATTCGGTTGACCCGGCGACATTGGCATTCAGCGCCACGCCTGTGTTCCAGACTGCGCTGAATTATCCGCGTCGTTGCGCTGACAGCGCGCAACTTGGACCGGGAAATTGTTTTTCAGCCGCCTGGCGGGTCTGGACGCCGGTCTATCGCAACATCGGAAACGGCGACGGCGTAGGCATCGCCAATCTGGCGCGCGGAATTTTTCCGCAAGCCTGGCTGACCGATCTGGCGTTTGAAAACGGCAATCTGATTTTGGGCTTCCGCGACCGCGCGGGCGATCAATTCGGCAACGCCACACTGGATAATCCGGCAGAAGCCGTTGTGAGGTATTACGGCGTCAGCGCAGGCGACACATTGAAAGCCTGTGGCAGCGCCGCAACGGGCTGGACGCTGGAAAGCAATGGCCGTTGCGGAGGCGCAGGCGTCGCGCCGCAAAATTCCGGCGAAGGTCCCGGCGGCGGCGAATTTTATTTCCGCGACGAAGCGCTTCCCTTCACCGATGAGATTTTCATGGGCGGTATGGCCCAGATTCCCGGTTATCCCGATCTGGTCGCCAACACCTTTGACCCGATTCCGATCTTTGATTTCGACAACCTGTTCGACGGCGGCCCAAGATGGCTCATCAACGCCAACGGCGGATTGAGAAAAACGTACCGAATTTACAACGGCGGGTTGACCGATCTGACAGGCCCGTTCGGCAAAGCCAATGGCTTGAGCGATGTCGCAGTGTTGAGCGATGCCGCGCCCATCGAAATCGGCAATCGCGTCTGGCAGGACACCAACGGCAACGGAGTTCAGGACCCTGGCGAACCGGGCATTGCCAATTTGCGAGTTCGTTTGCTGACCAACGGCATTCAGGTAGGCGAAACCGTCACCAATGATCGCGGCGAGTTTTACTTCAACGCCTCGAACGTCGGCACAGGCGTCTTGCCTGTGATGAATTACGAAATCGTGGTGGATCGTAATCAGACCACATTGAACGGATTCACGCTGACCACTGCCAATCAGGACAACAGCCCGAACGGCGACATCCGCGATTCCGACGCCATTGTCCGAGGCAACGACGCAGTAATACAACTCACCACCGGAGGCGTTGGAGAATCCAATCACACATTCGACATGGGATTTGTTCAGCCGGGCGGGCCAATCACCATCGCCTGCCCGCCGAATGTAACTGCGACGGTCACGGTTGCCGGAGCGAATTCGGCAGTCGTCACGTATCCAACTCCGACGACCACTGGACAAGTCGCCAATGTGACCTGCACACCGGCTTCGGGTTCGACGTTCCCATTGGGCACGACGACGGTTACGTGTGTAGCCAGCAATCCCGCTGGTTTCGTAAATTGCAGCTTTACGGTCACTGTCAACGAACAGCAGCCGATGATTACCTGCCCGATCAACATGACCGTGACGGCAACGACTTCGACCGGCGGTGTGGTCACTTACCCGACGCCGACCGCGACCAACGGAGCGACGGTCACTTGCGCTCCGCCATCAGGTTCGACTTTCCCAATCGGAACTACGACGGTCACTTGCACAGCGACTAATTCCGCAGGTTCGGCTTCTTGCCAGTTTACGGTGACGCTGACTCCGCAGGTTGAACCGCCGATGATTACCTGCCCAATCAACATGACCGTGACGGCAACGACTTCGACCGGCGGTGTTGTTACTTACCCAACTCCGACCGCGACCAACGGAGCGACGGTGACTTGCGCGCCGCCATCAGGTTCGACTTTCCCAATCGGAACTACGACGGTCACTTGCACGGCGACGAATTCAGCAGGCTCGGCTTCATGCCAGTTTACGGTGACGCTTACTCCGCAGGTTGAACCGCCGATGATTACCTGCCCGATCAACATGACCGTGACGGCGACGACTTCGACCGGCGGTGTTGTTACTTACCCAACGCCGACCGCGACCAACGGAGCGACGGTGACTTGCGCGCCGCCTTCAGGTTCTACCTTCCCGATTGGCGTCACAACGGTCACTTGTACGGCCACCAATTCCGCAGGTTCGGCTTCATGCAGCTTCACCGTGACGATGGCTGCAATGATGGCGAAATCGAACAAGTGCGACACCATCTGTTTCCGTTCGCCGCAGTATTATCTGTTGAACCTGAACAGTCTGCCGGGCGGAACGGTGTTGATCGCCGGCACTAATAACAATCAACCCGTGAGCACGACCAACCGCACAGCGATTGCGCTGGCCTTGCGAGGCAACGCGACAGGATTCGGTTTGACGCCTCTGCAACGGTTTAATCAGGAATTTGTCGCTGCGCAGTTGAGCATCAACTCGGCAGGCGGTTCGGGATCGCCCGTCGTTTACAACGTGTTCTGGAGCATGCTCAGTTGCTACAACATCAACTTCGCTTCGGTGACGTTGAGCAACGGCGTCATACTCAGCCCGGCTTCGATGCTCAACGATTTATTCGAGCAGGCGCAACTGGCCATTCGCCAAAATCGCACGGCGGACATGGACAAAATTGCGTTGGTCTTTGACCTGCTGAATGGCAACGATCCGCTTGGGCGCTGCGGCAGATAAACTCTCATCAGACAGGGCGCAGCGATTCCAGCTTTGCCCTGTCTGATCCGTGAAATGCCGGTCTTTTTTCTTTAGACCGCCGACTGGGACTTATTTTTCATCGAAAAAATCACAAAACCTGAAAATACTTCTTGACACTTTTGCCGGATCAGTAGCATATTTCGCGCGCTGCTTCTTCCTGAAGTAGCACGCGGTCAATTCAAGAGTAACAAGCAGTAACAAACAAAACGCCTTATCGCCGTGACTGGATTTCGCCACCCAGATTCAGTCAGCCACTGGTTATTTTCAACTTTCAATTCAGATTGTTTTCCTTTACCGCGGTTGCGGATATGAAAGCGTGTGCCTAATCGTCCGCTGCAAACTACGCGGCCTGACGGAGGTTGGGTCAAGACCGATTATTGGGACAACTGGCTGGCGGTGGCGAGTTCTCAGCAAGTTGACGAGGGCAAGCTGCGTTTCAAGTTCGAGCAGATGGACGGCGCAGGCCGCGCGTACAAAAAAGCCAGCGATCACCCTGATGGGGCCGACGGTGTTTCAGGCAAGTTCGCCGGACAGATTTCTGTATTCGACAAAGTCGGGCAGGTGCAGGACAGTTCCAACGTGCTGGCGATTGACGGCAGTTGGATTCCCAGTGGCGAAGACGTTGGCAAATCGTTCCTTTACACGCATCTGACGCGCGACGAACTGGCGCGGTTGAAGCTTGTTACTTTGCCGGATAACAACACGCGCGAATTGGATTACGAAGGTTGCGGATGCGCGGGCAACAACGAAACTCGCGTGACGGATGAACTCGGCCACGCCACCATCACCAAAAACGACGCGCGAGGCCGTCTGATCGAAGCCATCGAAGAAAATCCGACCAATCAATACGTGCCTTACAGCAAGGCGGAATACGTTTACGACGAACTCGATCGTTTGATCGCCATCAATCACAGCGGGCTTCCGCTCAGTTACGGCGGAGCGCGCCCTACGCAAACGCGGACGTTCGCTTACGACGGATACGGGCGAATGACCACCGAAACCACGCCCGAAGGCGGCACGGTGACGTACACTTACACAGCGAACGATCAGGTTTGGCAGGTGACTAACCAACGCCCTGTGACGACGATTTATGCTTACAACACACGAGGTTTACTGACCAATGTCAGTTACTCCGATTCGACTCCGGCAGTAACGTACAGCTACGACGCTTACGGAGCGCGAACGACTATGACCGACGGCGAAGGCCAAACGAATTACACGTACAACGCTTATCGGCAGTTGCAGAGCGAAACGCGTATGTTTTCGGGGTTGCCGAGCAAAAGCTACACGCTGAATTACAACTACAATCAAGGCGACCAGGTGACGCGCATGCACTATTACGGCGAGAGCGTGCAGAAAGACGAAAACGAAGAGCCGCAAACCATTGTGCTGTACGACAAGAACGTCAACTACGCTTACAACACAGTTGGCGCATTGGCGAGCATTGGGACGAATCTGATTGGTGGCAACACGGCGACGAACGTGCTGAACAATCTCACCTTTCGTGCGAGCGGCGCGCTCAATCAGTTGAATTACGGCAACGGCAGGCGGTTGACGATGGGATACAACGACAATCGCAACCAGCCGACCAGCATGGTGGTGGATCGGACGAACAACCCCGCGGACAAGGTGGTGGATTACGCTTACCAGTATTACGACGCGAACGGCAAGAATAACAATCGCATCCGCCAGATCACGGACAACATCGAAACGGCGTACTCGACCACGTACACTTACGACGATTACAACCGGCTGACCAACGCGACGGCTAACGCCTTCAGTCGCAGTTACAGCTTTGACGAATGGGGCAACATCAAGAACTTCGCGGGCTTGACGCTGAATGGGTGCGGCTCTTTTAGAACGACGGAGAAACTGCAAAAAATTGGGAGTTTTCGCAAAGTTGCCTTTTCCTGAGAGCCAATTTCCAGGTCGTCTCCCGAACTTGAGTTGATTTACAATTCCCGGCGATATGACCAAGCCGGATAAAAAGCTGAAAAGTGATGAGTTAGTAACTCCCAGTTCTTTCTGTTGGAACGAGAAGTGCGCCGATTAT